>OGFL01000116.1_pt1 | contig 87653 bp, 90 predicted proteins | sample 1570911 | NCBI WGS metagenome assembly OGFL01 (sample SAMEA2582050, study PRJEB24529) | metagenome | biome: Human gut stool | place: China | collected 2011 | reverse complement strand
CGATGGAGGACTGATCCGACAGAGGAAAACTTCTGGGGTGTGGTTGTGGCTTATGGGGGGGGGTAAGATTTAAAACCTACTCTGGATTGCCCTTCTCTTACGAAGTGCGGAAGGGCAGGAACGGCGAGTACACAAAAGAGCTGTGGATCGACCGCCGGGAGAAGAGTAAAAGTCTGGCATCTGGTAGAATTAAAGAGGGAATTGAATAAGGCCGTTTGGTATAAGGGAATACAGCTTGTAACAATCAGCAGGCCATCGGCGATGCTCTGAACCTAAATCCTATCAAAGTAAGGAAGCTCCTCATCACGGCTGGTGTGTATGAATCAGATGTGGCGGAGAAAGTTAAAAACACTTTTGAAGAGTACCGAGAAACACAAGACTACAAAACCTCCATCATTTCAACATCCTCTACTCTTCAGCTCTCCAAAGCCTCCGTTACCTCGTACCTGCCATATAAAAAGGGTGTGTACTTCCCAAGTACAGCAGAAAAAGAGAAGATCAGTGTCGGAGCAGAGCGGCAGAGGAGATACAGAGCGATGAAGCGATGGAGGACTGATCCGACAGAGGAAAACTTCTGGGGTGTGGTTGTGGCTTATGCTGGTGTGAAATTCAAAACATACTCAGGATTGTCATTTTCTTATGAGGTACGGAAAGGCAGGAATGGTGAGTACACGAAGGAGCTGTGGATTGACAGACGGGTGAAAAGCAAAAGTCTGGCGTGGAGTTCTATAATTTTGGCGCTGGGAAATATAAAAGGTGAAGTAGTAGAGAGACCAAAAGCTCTGGGCGATATCCGGGGAGTGACTTACATTTATGGGATGTTCTATCGGTTTGGACTGATTGATGTGCCGGATGAAGTGAAGGAGAAGATGAAGAACCAGACGAGCGTGCTTATATTGTGAACGAAATAAGCACAATCGTCTGGTGGTGGATGTAAAGCAGTATCATTTAATCCCCGCATTGAAGTTCGATCAGTGTCCGCGGAAGCTTGTTCAGTGTGGCAGCCAAAAATGATCCAAGTCCGATACCAACGGTTGCGGGGCTGATATCGAGAGCCGTTTCCTGGAAGAGAAAGCCCAGAAGCAGGTAGAAGAAGAACGAAACGACGCCTTGTAACACACAGTCCCGAGTAGTATAATAGAGATCGAGATAGATATTATGTTCGGACCGGTTTGATGTAAGGTCAGGCAGTCGATTGAGCAACAATGAGGTCAGCATGTAGGAGATGACGCCAAGAATAACGGTAGTATGGGGAACATCGTTATGGCTGACCATCATAAGAAACAGATATATTATAATGGCGCAGGCCGCTTTTATAAAGGACAGAATACACTGATTGCACCAGTTTCGGAGCTTTTCCGGAGCAGAAGTTTGAACGAGTCTATGTATAGGCTGGGCTAAGAAGGTCTGTGAGAGGCGGATGTCTGCTTCAAGGAATAATGATAAAACCAGACTAATACAAATCGAAATAATCAGATAGCAGCTTCGCGAATAAGTATGACGTGCGAAGATCGTCTGGGCAAACACAGTCAGAGTATGGGCTAATATAGGGTTATCATACTGGTTGGATGAAACATTGGTAAGAGCTGCGATGGCTTCATCACGAGCGGTTTCACGGGCATTTTTAAAATCGCTGAGCTGCTGCTGATAATCATTTTCGAATTCTTGTTCTTTCTCAGTGAATTCTGTAGCGGTCAGTGTGACGGATTCCTGAAGCAACTGCAATTTCCGTGTTGCGGTTTTGGAGCTTAAATTTGAAGAAGTAAAATTGTTCAGATTTTCAACAGCTGTTTCTTTCGCCAGTTTATAGGGTTCAAGGCGTACCGTTTTGCTGTCACTCAATTCCTGTTGCTTTTTAGCAATGTCTTCTTGACAGGATGAATTATATTGAGATATTTTTGCGTCAATTACTTCCTGATCGTAAGCTGCTAGATCGAGAGTGCTGATTGTGAAGCAAATCGAGCAGATGATGGATATGAGTGTGGGGATGATAGCCAAAGTCTTTGCCTGTTTTATAAATTGCTTAGAAAACGTATCTGATAAATATGGAATACGCCCATTCAGATAGTGAAGATATATTTTTGAGTATTCCAGAACGACAACGAATGAGCTCGCAATTAACCAGGTAGGAATTCTGGTCTGGTTTGTAGAAGTGAAAAGGCTGTTGAATACGCTGTACTCAATCCCGGCCGATGTAATGGCAGCGACAAGACCGGAAAGAATAAAGAAGACTGTAGCTACAGGAATGAGTACTTGGTTTAATATGAGTCCAATGAATTGCATGTTGCTTTACCTCCTTAGTAAAAATGAACGATTTCTATATGGTTATAATAAGGTGTGAATGGTAAACTCAGCAATGTGTGAATGGACTGTTCATAGTGAATTAGTAAAAAATTTGAAGGAACACATCATTCACATGTGAAAATAACCAAAACGGAGGGGCGAGATGAAAAGCAATCAGAAATATCAAAATGTCAGTAATGAGTTGGATGATATTTTTAAAGAAAATTTGAAAAAAATATTGTTGGCTCGTGGCTATACACAGGGCAGATTTGTTGAAGAGATGAATAGGGAGAAAATATCTTTAGGCAGAACAAGCTTGAATAAAATTTTAAATGGAAGTCAGCGTGTTTCAGCAGCATTTTTGCTGAGCTGCTGTGATTATTTTAAAATTCCTGTTCATGAATTTGTTTCTACGGCATTTGATCCAGAAAGATACATCGAGAATGTAAATGAGAAGTATGAAAATTATATAGATATAGCAAAGATGAATGACCGGCATGAAGCAAAGACTGAAAAGGAAGATCAGAAAAAACAAAATATTTTATTTGGACCGATGGAGGCAAAACATCTGGTGACAGATCCTAAGAATGATTTATTTGAAGGATATTTGCAGGATTATTATTGTTATTATTATCCGACAAGCTCTAAGGAAAATAAAGAAAATAATAAAATTCTGCGGGGAATACTGAAGCTGGAACCGGAAGATGGATGGTGTCGTGCAACACTGAAGATAAATACCGGCAGTTTTTCAGATTGTGGTGAAGTTAATTTCAAAATATATACCGGCTATGCGGCGATTCCTGCATATGGAACAACATTAAACTGCATTATGTATAGTGATAAGCTTGGTGAGTTTTGCAATTTAATGTTTCGCTATTTTAAAATTAATTTCGGAAAACAGGATTTACGGATTGCCGAAGTTCTTTCGGCTTCCTCGGCGACAGAAAATCGTCGTCCGACAACGCATCGGATGCTTTTGAGCAGGGAAGAGATAAAAGATAAAGATCTACAGATCATATTGCCGGCATTGGAACTGAATTATTCTACAATCACAGTAGTTAAGGACCGGTTGGAAAGTGTAGGGGAGATTTCAGATGATTATCAAAAAATCGTGAATAAGATCATCAGTGAGTCAGAGAAAAAGGAGACATATTTTTTAGCAGAATCTGATGTGAAAAATGCTGCCAAAAAATATATGAAAACTTCAATAGAGATAAAAGAATTTATTATGCAGGTGAGGAAAGTAGCATATTCTTACAGATACAATAAGATCGGAAATAAGGCAGATACGATCGTAAGGGATATTTTGTTGTCCAAAGGATATTATAAGCAGGAGAATCAAGTTTGAAAAACGGCACACCGCATTCTCGTTACTTTAGTGATGCGATATGCTCCCTTCTAGGTATACTGACATAACTTCCGTGGTAGAGCAGCATTCCATCTTCAAGTCCTATCATACGGTAACACCTCGATTCTTGAGCAGGGTTTCAACATCATGCAAAGCACATTCGTAGCTATTCAAATGAAGAATGTCATAGCAGTCAGCGATAAATCCGAGAATGTCGTATTTCTTAAACAGTTCTGCGCAGTCGCTGGGAGCCATTTTCCATTTGGCTTGAGCCATCCGAAAGACCCAGCACTGCATATCGGCAATGTCAATATTATATCCACTCATAGAGCATACCTCCTTTGAGTATAATTTCTCAATTTAAGTATAGCTCTTTTTCTGCCGCTTAGCGACGACTATCCGTACAAAGAGTTGGTCTCTCAACATGACATGGATGTCTTCTAAGAGAGAATTGTAAAATTTAGCACTAAATAAGATGTTGAATTTGACACAGACAAGAGGTATAATAAAAGCAGAAACCAAGAAAGGGGGCTTTATTATGCCGAACATCAAACCGATTTCTGATTTGAGAAATTATGCGACTGTTCTCGAAACCGTTCAGGTTGGAAAGCCTTTATATCTGACTAAAAATGGGCGTGGCTGTTATACAGTCATGAATATTGATGAGCAGGAAGAGCAGAGAGAAAAGGCAGAAAAGTATGATCGGATGCAGGCACAGCTTCGCCTGATGTGTGAGCTGGCTGAGGGCAGAAGATCAGGAGAGGAAGAAGGCTGGATTTCTTCAGAAGATGTAAGAAACCACTTCAGGGCCCGTGCGAATGCAAAGTAAAATCGACTATTCTCCGAGAGCATTAAAGGACCTTGATGAGATATGGGATTATATCGAGTTTGAACTCTGTAATCCAAGTGCTGCTCAGAATACCGTAGATGGCATCATGGATAAAGTAGATGGAATTGCATCCTTTCCTGAGTCTGGTGCAAAGCTGGTATTTGAAAACGGACTTGATAGTGGGTACCGCTATGTTGTGTTCAAGAATTATCTTGCCTTTTACCGTTTAAGACCAAACAATGTAGTTTATGTTGACCGTGTGATTTACGGCGGCAGAGATTACATGAGAATCCTTTTCCCAGGACTATAATTTAACAGTGAACCCCGTTGGAGAAATCTGACGGGGGATTTTTCATGCGTGCGAGGAAGTGGTTACGCACATGGTATCTAAAACCCAAGGTATAAGCAGGAGAATCATATATGAATTGTTTGATCTGTAATGAAACTTTAACAGAAGCAAATGCCTCCGATGAGCACATTATTTTGAATTCGCTGGGCGGTCATTTGCATTCAAAGACCCTTTTATGTAAGAAGTGCAATAATAAATTTGGGAAAGAAGCGGATGCAGCACTGGCGGACACCTTAAAATTTGCGGCATCACAATTAGACGTAAAACGGTACCGGGGAGAAAACCAGGTGATCCAGACATCAGAGAAGGAGAAATATGATCTGGCACCGGGATGCAAACCGGTCTTAAAGAAACCGGAGGTCAGGGTTGAGAAGCTGCCGGATGGGAAAATGCAGATAGAGATGAGTGCCAGAAGTACACAGGAGGCAAGAAAAATTTTAAAGTCTCTTCAGAAGCAGTATCCGATGATCGATGTGGACGAAGCAATGCAGCATGCACAAAAGAAGCAATCCTTCATAGGAACACCGGTTAAGATGAACCTTGCGTTTGAGGGAGAAAAAATATTTCCGTCGATCGTAAAGACAGCAGTGGAGTTTTATCTGCTGAGGGGAGGAGAGAGAGAAGAAATAAAGAGCCTGATCCCCTATCTTCTGGGAGAGGAGAAGCGGAAGGTCTGTTGGTATTTTTATCCGGAAAAACCGGTGTTCTCTTTCGAAAAGAAGGAGATCTGTCATGCAATCTGTGTCGTTGGGGATGCAGAACAGAGGATATTATACGGTTACGTGGATCTGTTTGGAATTTTACAATGTCTGGTCCTGTTAAGCGATTGCTATTCCGGGAAAAATTATATGGAAAGCTATGTGTATGATGTGAATGAAGGGAAGGAAATTAACAAAACTCCGGCTATCCGGCTGGAGCGTGATGAAATTCAGAAGATCGTAAGAGGAACGGAAGCCTCCTGGGTGGATGGAGTGCTGCGGCAAACAAGGTTGTTTCATGAAAAGGCCGGAGAAATCGTGAAGGAGCGGGTTTTAGACGGCATGTGGCAGCGCATCATGGATCAATCCCTTGGAAAGTATCCGGAAGGAGTTTTGATAACGGAGGAGATGCTGGGGGAAGTGTTGGCAGAGATGAAGAAAGAAATGATCCCGTGGTATGTCAGCAGAATTTGCGGAACAGATCTGTGACGATTTGAGAAAGCAGAGGTGAGGAGCGATCCGATATATAAAAATGCTCATTGATGATTTTAAAGAACCGGTGTTGTGCCTGATACCGGCGGTTCTGATCAGCGCATGTATGGCAGGGAGCGCCGGTTGGATTTATGAAACGATCAAAGGTGTCAGAGGAAGAAGGAATCGGAACAGGAAAAACGACAGGTTATTCTGGACGCTGTTTCTTGCATATCTTTTTGTGATCGGTTATATGGCATTTTTTTCCAGGGAACCGGGGAGCAGGAAGGCGGTCAGTCTTGTATTGTTTGAGACCTGGGGAAGTTCATTTCGGATGCATGCTTATTTTATTGAAAATATCATCATGTTTCTTCCGCTTGGTGCGTTTCTTCCGGTCCTGTTTCACCGGGAGCGGAGCGGCTGGCGCTGTGTATTGACCGGGTTTGCGTGCTCCTGTGCGATCGAGCTCATGCAGCATATTACCCAGAGAGGATATATGCAGCTGGATGATGTGATGACAAATACAGCCGGGACGTTTGTCGGCTGGCTGGCATGGCGGGGCTTTGACAGGCTGAGAGGAAGATTTTGCATGAAACAAGGCTGACATGTTCTGCAACCTGTGGTATACTCCCGAGTTTGACACTTGTAAATTAAAAAAGTCGCTCCAAACCCTTTATTTATGGGCATGAGCGGCTTTTTTGATTTGCGCCGATATGTGCTATATTATTATCTGGCAGATTTTTTGTGTTTTTTATAATGGTTCGCATTCTGGATTTCGAAATGAATTCCAGATCTGTACAGAAATCGAAATGATCGTGCAGATCGTCCGTTAAATCCGGTGCGCTGGTGCATTGCGAAGCCGGACAAGCGAAAGAGCAGAAAAAGAGCGTATCAATCTCGGAAGCGCGTATCGGAGCTTGAGATATAGAAAAAAATAAAAACGGAAAAACCGTTTTTAGAAGGGAGATTGAGAAATGAAAATACTTCGTATCACTGCACAAGGACTTCCGCTGTTTAAGGAAGATCTTGATATCTGCTTTTATACCCAACAGCGTGTAAGTGAGGATGATAAAGATAGCCTGGGTAACTGTTCAGTAGGTCTGCGCACTTGCTGCGCTGACCGTAAGAAAACATAAGCTGGAAGGCAAAAATCCCATCGGCGCAGCCGATCTGGAATGGATTTTTGCTTGTAGCTATGAAGGTGCTGAATAGTTACGTCACTGATAAGGATTTGACCAGAGACGGTAAATGGAAGTATAATTGGACTGAGAGAAAACAACAGGAGTGACAATATGGAAAAAAATCAAGTACATTCATCTCGGTCAGGAACCTTTGACATTAGTGTGGTAATGCTTCATATCATCGCCATGACATTTATGCTGATGGATCATCTCTGGGCTACGCTTCTTCCGGCTCAGGACTGGCTGACCTGCGTAGGAAGGCTCGCGTTTCCCATCTTTGCATTTATGGCAGTGGAAGGATATTTTCATACGCACAGCTTTAAAAAGTACATTCTCCGGCTGCTGCTGTTTGCGGTGCTGTCGGAGATACCCTTTGATCTGATGTATGGCGGAACCTGGTTCTATCCGTTTCATCAGAATGTGATCTGGACGCTGTTGATAGGACTCGCTGGAATCCATTTGATGGAAAAAGCTCGAAAAAAACAGAAGCTGTGGATCTTTCTGCCGACGGCGGTTCTGGTCATGCTGGTTGGAAGTGCACTTGGGACGGTAGGAATGGCAGATTACTATGGCGCCGGTGTATTGACACTGTTTATTTTTTACTTTTTCCGGGGAAGAAAATGGTGGTGTTTTGCCGGACAGCTTCTGGCGCTTTATTGGGTCAACGTAGAGCTGCTGGGAGGTCTGATGTATCCCATCCGTCTTTTTGGGATGGATCTTGAACTCTGCCAGCAGGGACTTGCATTGCTTTCACTGCTTCCGATCTGGCTGTATCATGGACGGCAGGGCTGCCATACGAAAGTCTTCCAGTATAGCTGTTATGCGTTTTATCCGGTCCATATGCTGATTCTTGCATTGGTGCTGAATTATGTAAATAGATGATGATAAGATCTGCGGCTGCAGGGGATACGACCCTGCAGCCATTTTTGATTAACAGGAAATCTCGTGGTATATTTCTTTTCATTGATATCCGTTGCAGGCTGATATGAAATTCTAAATTGTTGTTCTCTCCGGATTAAAGTAAACGCTCCATAGCAAGTACCTGTTCCTCCACTCCTTTTTCTGCCATAATAGTCTCACACTATACAGAGACAAAAAAGTTAAGTACTCAACTTTTTTGACCGCCTATGGAGGTCTATCTATGAGCAGTCAAACAAGTTTAGTTGCTGAACAGGTTCGGTTGCAGCAATGGGCGGCACAGATCCAGGATTGTAAAAACCGCCCTGCAGATATGAAAGTAGAAACCTGGTGCAGTGAGCATGGCATCACAAAAGCGAATGGGTTCCTGCTTCTTTACAAGAGACTGAGCAACGGTGCCTTCAACTGGCCACGTTCCGTAGAAGAGGCGTTGGAAATATCCCCGGAACAGTATACGATGCTGATGCAAGGGCTTGAAATTCTCCCCAAACATCCGATCAGGCCAAATGATCCGCCTAAAAGATTGATGTAACATTTGTGCATTATGGAGAAAAAAATTTCTATATTTCACAGAAGAAAAGAGAATCTCTTCCGTTTCATAAAGCTTATCCACAGAATTCAGTCCGCAGGAATCAAACCACACGGTTTCGGGCAGAAAAATCGTGCTGAATCTGTGGATAGCAGTACAGAACATCTGGAATCCTGAAAAGCTATCCCAGGTGCTCTGTACTGTTATCCACCGTCATTATGCCGAAAGGAAAACAGGCGCCAAGTGGCAGAAAACGTACAGATCTGGTACAATGGACTCATTGAGAAAAGGAGTTCCTGCCATGGCGATGAAGTTCACAGAAGAACAGTTAAACAGCTTTGATAAATCTATGCTGATCCAGTTATTTTTGAATCAACAGGAACAGTTAGAAAAGGTCAGTGCCGACCTGCATTCCCTGGATACGAAGATGCAGACAATGATGGAACAGCTGATCCTGGCTAATAAGAACCGGTTTGGACGTTCCTCTGAAAAAATGGAGGATGCCCAGCAGCTCCGTTTTGTTGAAGTGGATGGAACCATTGTGTTTTTTAATGAAGCCGAAGCTGTCTGTGATCTGGAGGCACCGGAACCAGAGACTCTGGAGCCGGCACTGGAACGCAGAAAAAAAGCAACCGGTAAGAAAGCTCAGGATATGTCCGGGCTTCCTACAAATCGGATCGACCACTACATGACCGAAGAAGAATTAACAGCAGAATTCGGTGAAAACGGATGGAAACAGCTTCCAGATGCTATTACACGCAGATATCGTTTCATTCCGGCAAAAGTCGAGGTGGATGAGCACCATGTTGGTGTATATGCCAGCAAAACAGACGGGCACATGATAAAAGCAAAGCATCCAAAAAGCCTGCTTCATGGAAGCCCCGTATCCGCTTCGCTCGCTGCTGCGGTCATGAATGGAAAATACGTAAACGCGGTCCCTCTTTATCGCCTTGAACAGGAATTCCTTCGATATGGCCTTGCCATAACCAGGCAGAACATGGCGAACTGGATGATCCGGCTGGGAGAAGAATATCTCGCCGTTTTGTATGATCACCTTCATTCGCTGCTTTACAGCTATCATGTCATCCAGGCTGATGAGACACCGGTATTGGTAAAACGGGATGGCCGCAGTGCCGGTTCCAAGAGTTATATGTGGGTGTACCGTTCTGGCCACATGTATCCGGAAAAACAGATCATCCTTAGGGTACATCTATAAGGGGTCACCTCCGTAAACATTAAACTTTGGTCGGTAAAATGCATTTGGGAGGCTTCTTATAGATGTATTTTATTACAACAAAAAGAATGTTGGAAGTATGCTTTTTTCAGCACACCCCAACATTCATTATAGAACCATTTTTTATGGCTGCATACGATGGGGCTTATTTACGGACGACCAGTCACCTATATGATTTGGAGTGACAGCGAGTTATATGTAATTAAACAAGGTTTCCTGTAACGGCAAAAATGAGACCATAATCCAGAAAAAAAGTTGATATTTTTGCCGATAATGTGATATACTATATAATAGATTAGTATAGTTTTTTGATTCGATTTATGACGGAGGATAGCAGATGCGATACCTTTCAGTTGCTGAAATAGCGAAAAAGTGGGATGTGTCCGAGCGCAGTGTTAGAAATTACTGTGCTCAGGGGCGTGTGAATGGTGCGTTTCTTACCGGAAAGACTTGGAACATTCCGGAAAACGCAGAAAAGCCGGAGCGTACCAACAAAAGAAAAGAAGAACCGGTTACTCTGTTGGATATTCTGCAAGATCAGAAGGCAAGTAAATACTCCGGCGGGATCTACCACAAAACACAGATTGATTTGACATACAATTCCAACCATATAGAAGGAAGCCGATTGACCCACGATCAGACCCGATATATCTTTGAAACCAACACCATCGGTGTAGAAAAAGAAGTGCTGAATGTGGATGATGTGATTGAAACAGCCAATCACTTCCGCTGCATTGACGTGATCATTGATCATGCAAAAGCAGCTCTGACGGAAAAGTTCATCAAAGAGCTGCACTTGGTTTTGAAGAACGGCACCAGCGATTCCAGAAAAGATTGGTTTGCTGTTGGCGATTATAAGAAACTTCCGAATGAAGTAGGCGGTATGGATACCGCCCTTCCGGAAGAAGTTGCCGATAAAATGAAGGCACTGCTGACGGAATATAGCGCTAAGGAAGAAAAGACCTTTGAGGACATTTTGGACTTTCATGTGAAGTTCGAGCGGATTCATCCGTTCCAGGACGGCAACGGTCGTGTAGGCAGACTCATTATGTTCAAGGAATGCCTGAAATACAATATCGTTCCGTTCATCATTGAGGACAATCTGAAGATGTTCTATTACCGCGGTTTGAAGGAATGGGACAATGAAAAAGGCTATCTGACAGATACCTGTCTGACCGCACAGGACAAGTATAAAGCGTATTTGGATTATTTCAGGATTGGGTATTAAGCAAGCTGATTTCCAAAGTGTCAAATCCTTGACCCAAAGTGTCAATTTGACACTTTGGAGACAGTGCAATGGGTAAAACCGCATTTTGAAAAAGGCAAACAAAGAGTTGAATTATAAATGGAGAAAGCGGATATGAATGACAAAAAAGGAGTAATATACATTCTCACAAATCCTTCTTGCAGGCAATGCCCTATGACTTGCTGACAGATAAAGATGGTTTAAATCTGCGAGAGTATCAGGTAAAAGCTATCAAAGCAGCTGAAAAAGCAGTTATTGATGGACAAAAAGAAGTGCTGATTGCAATGGCAACAGGTACCGGTAAGACCGTACTGTCCTTGGCATGATTTACCGCTTTTTAAAGACAAATCGTTTTAAACGTATCTTGTTCCTTGTTGATAGAACCTCTTTGGGAGATCAGGCTTCAGATGTTTTTAAGGAAGTAAAACTCGAAGAACTGATGACTCTTGATGAAATCTACAATATTAAGGGACTGGATGAGAAAACTGTAGAGAAAGAAACTCGTATTCAGGTTACTACTGTTCAGAGCATGGTAAAACGTATCCTTTATAACGAAGGAGAGTCCATGCCATCCGTAACTGATTTTGACTTAATTATTATTGACGAGGCTCACCGTGGGTATATTTTAGATAAAGAAATGGGCGATGTAGAAGTTCTGTATCGTGATCAGCGTGATTACCAGAGTAAATATCGCACGGTAGTTGAGTATTTTGATGCTGTGAAAATTGCTCTTACTGCAACTCCGGCATTACATACAACAGAAATTTTTGGCCAACCAGTATTCAAATACACTTACAGAGAAGCTGTTATAGAGGGATATCTTGTTGACCATGATGCTCCACATCATTTGGAAACAGATAAAAGTACTTTTCATCCGCCACTATATTAAATAATAAATGAAGGGGCAGGAAACCGGAAAGGGAATCCTGCCTTTTTTCATTTACCGTCCACCCGTATTCCAGAGAATATCATGATTGATGGTCTCATAAAACATTTCCCGCACCTTATCATGATCTTTCGTCTGGCCGAGGATCCACATGAGCTTTGTCACGGTGGCCTCCAGGGTCATATCGTAGGATTCGATGAGACCGAAGGCGTTTTTGATCTTCTGGCCGACTTCGTAGACAGACATGTTGCTGCCTTCCTGGGTGACCTGGGTGGTCATGACAACGACTTTTCCCATGGAGATCCATTTTTCGATGGAGCTATAGAAATCGCCGGATTCATAGGACGGAAGTCCGCCGACACCGAAGGATTCGATGACGACTGCGTCGTAATGTTCCGCCATATAGTCGAGCAGGCTGGAGTCCATGGACGGGATCAGCTTTAAGAGACTGACCTGGCTGTCCATCTCGTGGTAGAAGCGGACGCTCTCGCGGTCCTGCCATTTATCGTCGATATAGTATAAAATGTGCTCGTCCTGGATCACGGCGAGATACGGGAAATTGATGCTGGAGAACGCGTTGTAGCTCTTGCTGCGCTCTTTCTTTCCGCGGGTTCCGGCGATCACTTTTCCGTCAAATACGATCGTAACGCCGTGAGCACGGTCGGAAGCGGCAAATCGCAGGCTGTCGAGAAGGTTGGTCCTCGCGTCGGTCACGTCAAGGTCGATCGGCTTCTGGGCGCCTGTGATGACGATCGGCTTGCTGGAGTGCTGGACGAGGTAGGACATGGCGGCGGCTGTGTAGGCCATCGTGTCCGTTCCATGGCAGATCACAAAGCCGTCGTAATTGTCGTAGTTTTCTTCCAGAACCTGAGCAAGTTTCAGCCAGTGTTTCGGATGCATGTTTGTGCTGTCGATGTTTAAGACCTGGACCGTCTCCACCTCACAGAATTTTTTTGCATCCGGTACATAAGATAACAGTTCGTCGCCGGTAAGAAGCGGTGTCAGACCGTTTTCTCCTCTCTTGCAGGCAATCGTTCCCCCTGTTCCGAGCAGCAGAAGGTGTTTCATGATTTTAAAATCCCCTTTCGTTTGCAATCATCTCACATATGGGTTATAGTATAACACAGGAGGAATCAGAAAGTAAAGGAAGGAGAAGAGTCAGATGGCAAATATTCCAAAAGATCCCGTGATGCTCTTGAGTTACCTGAACACCCAGCTGCGGGACTTTTATCCGGACATGGATGAGCTCTGCCGGGCTCTCGATCTGGACCGGAAGACGGTGGACGAGGCGATGGCGTCGATCGATTACGCATATGACAGCGCGAAAAACCAGTATGTGTGAGAAACCAGCAGGAAGATGAACCGCAGGCGGGAAAAGCGTCAGCATCGGCAAACTTTCACTCCGGAAAATTCTGCCTGTGAAAAGCAACAGACAATCTGCATAGTCCATCTTTAAATCACCAATACTGATTCCATGAATAAATGGAATCAGAAATGCCGGAGAAAACCGAAAAAAATAGGGAGATCCCGGGCAGGGATCCGGAGAAAATACGTGGAAGATTTTATCATCTGCGGGCTGACCGGATGGGGACTCGAGATCCTGCTCACATCCGCGGAGAGTCTTGCGGCCGGGGACTGGAAAATGATGGGAAGAACATCCCTCTACATGTTTCCGATCTATGGGCTGGGAGTGCTGCTTAGACCGATCGGAAGAGGAGTGGACGCGTGGATCGGGGATTTCGGGGAAATCTCTGTACGGGACCGGATCATTCGCCATGGGATCCTTGATATGGTGCTGATCTTTCTGACGGAGTATCTCACCGGATCACTTTTAAGAAGATTCGGGATCTGCCCATGGGACTATACCGGAAGAATGCTTCAGATCAACGGGGTGATCCGCCTGGACTTCGCTCCGTTCTGGTTCGGGACCGGTCTCCTGTTTGAGTATCTGACAGGCCGGAAGACAAAAAGCCCGTTGCCGTAGGGACTGTGTGCCAGTGGCACACGTTCAGCACCGGCCGAAGCGTACGGAACAGTTACAATTTGAGATGGATTTGAGATGGATTCCACTTGTATTTGAGTTGCAAATGAAGGTCATATTCGGTATAATAAATCTATATGAACCTCAACACAGTAACTCTTTAAAGTGTACGAAAAAAAGGGAGTCCCGGATAAAAGAATGTGCCCGGGAATGTGACCCGGAACACACGCCGTTCTGTGTGAACGTCCGCGGAATTTCCGGGGCGCGCAAAAGACAGAAAAGAGTAAAAAACAAGAGACAGCCGCGGAAAATGACGGCTGTGATCAGACAAGGGAGGTTTGTACTTATGATTCGATTGATCATGGTCCTGGTCGTTCTGGTCGGATTTCTGATCGTCAGTTATCCGTTCCTGGTGGCCCAGGTTTCACTTGGAAAAAAAGATCCGCATGCGAGAGATCTGGAGTCGATCCGGGTTGTCCGGGCAGTGTTCCGGTGTCTGTTAAAGCTTGCGGGTGTGACGATCACCGTAAAGGGTGAGGAGAATATTCCAAAGGACACAGCAGTCCTCTATGTGGGAAACCACAGAAGCTATTTTGATATTCTGACCGGTTATACGACGGTTCCGACGCTGCTCGGATTTGTGGCGAAAAAGGAGATGGAGAAGATCCCGATCCTCAGAACCTGGATGGTCAATGTGAACTGTCTCTTCCTGGACAGAAAAAATATCAAGGAAGGTTTAAAGACGATCATTCAGGGGATCGAGAAGGTGAAAAATGGTATCTCCATCTGGATCTTCCCGGAAGGAACGAGAAATACGAACGACGATATCACAGAGCTTCTTCCGTTTAAAGAGGGAAGCTTAAAGATCGCGGAGAAATCCGGCTGTCCGGTGATCCCGGTGGCGATGACAGGTACTGCGGAAGTCCTGGAAAAGCATTTTCCATTCATCACTCCGTCCCATATCACTGTCTATTACGGAAAACCGATCAATCTCAAAGAGCTGGATCCGGAAGACCGGAAACATCCGGGTGCATATACGAGAAATGTGCTGATCGGGATGCTGAAGGAGATGCAGGAAGAAAAGTGATAAAAGACCATACCGGTCGATCACTTCACAAATTCCGGAAGAGAAAGAGCGGATCATGTTTAAGGAAAAAAGGGTCCGCGTGCTGTAAAATGACAGAAAGCAGAGGCAATAGAAATACATGAAGAATCTTGACTTAAAAGAATGCAGGGACAGGCTGGATGTGATCGATAAAGAGATCGTCCGCCTGTTTGAAGAGCGCATGTCCGTCTGCGGAGATGTTGCAGAATATAAGATCGGAACGGGAAAAGCCGTTTATGATGCGACGAGAGAGGCGCAGAAGATCGCGGCAGTCCAGGATCTGGCGCACAGCGATTTTAACAGAGAGGCAGTGAAGGAGATCTTCTCCCAGCTGATGTCGATCAGCCGCCGGTATCAGTATGGTCTGTTATCCGCCCATGGAATGGGAATGGATACCGGTTTTTCCGAGGTAGAAGAGATCGCCAAAAAAGGAAAACGGATCGTATTCCAGGGCGTTGAGGGCGCATACAGCCATGCAGCGGCCAAAGCATACTTTGGTGAGGATGCGGATCTCTACCATGTTCCGGAATTTGAGGATACCATGAAGGAGGTCGAGGAAGGACGCGCCGATTACGCGGTACTCCCGATCGAAAATTCCACGGCCGGTTTCGTGATCAACAATTATGACCTGCTCTTAAAATATAAGAATTACATAGTAGGCGAGATCTATGTTCCGGTTGCCCACATGCTTCTCGGCGTTCCGGGTGCAAAGCTCTCCGATATCAAGACAGTCTATTCCCACGCTCAGGCGCTGGCCCAGAGCTCTGATTTCCTCTCTGCCCATAAGGAATGGAAACAGATCGCAGTTTTAAACACAGCCGTTGCCGCGAAGAAGGTCATGGAGGAGCAGGACCCGTCCCAGGCAGCTGTTGCGAGCCGCACTGCGGGGGAACTCTACGGAATGGAGGTTCTCGCGGAGGAGGTCAATAACGTAAAGGGAAATACGACGCGCTTCCTGATTCTCGGGAAAGAGCCGGTCTACGCAAAGAAAGCCGGAAAGATCAGCGTCGCGTTTGAGATCCCGCACAAGAGCGGATCTCTTTACAACATTCTCGGAAACTTCATCTTCAACAATGTCAATATGATGATGATCGAGTCCAGACCGATCCCGGAGAAGAGCTTTGAGTATCGTTTCTTCGTGGATTTTGAAGGAAACTTAAGCGACGCGGGAGTCCGCAACGCCCTGACAGGGATTGCGGCGGAAGCTTCCGTCATGAGAATTTTAGGAAATTATTGATGAAAGACGGTCCGGTATTTTCCGGACCGATTCTTATAAGAGGAGGAAAAGCTATGGCAGCCCTTACATTTGCAGCCATCGATGTGGGATCGTTTGAGGTTGAGATGGGGATCTATGAGATCTCAAACAGGAACAGGATCCGGAAATTGGACCATATCCGCCATGTCACGGCGCTTGGGAGCGATACTTACAACAACGGAAAGATCAGCTATGAGATGGTGGAAGAGCTCTGCGATGTACTTGCGGGGTTTGCCGGGATCATGAAATCCTACAAGGTCACGGAATACCGTGCCTATGCGACGAGTGCGATGCGTGAGGCGAGAAACAACCGGATCGTTCTCGATCAGATCCGCGTCCGCACCGGCATCCAGATCCGTATCATCAGCAACTCGGAGCAGCGATTCCTGGGATACAAGGCGATCGCCGTCTCGGATGATGAGTTTGATGAGAATATCCAGCAGGGGACCGCGATCGTGGATGTGGGATTTGGAAGCATGCAGATCTCGCTTTTCGACAAGAACCTTCTTGTGACCACGGAAAATCTGCCGCTCGGTGTTTTGAGGATCCGCGGCACTCTTCAGGACGTCAATACGACGGTGGAGCAGTACCGGGATCTCATCGGAGAGATGGTGGACAATGAGCTGGAAAACTATAAAAAGATGTACCTGAAGGATAAGAAGATCAAACATCTGATCGGGATCGGAGAAAATATCCTCTATCTGTTCCGGTATGAGGATCACGGAAAACCGCTCCGCAGAGTCACGAGAGAGCGCTTTGACGAGTTCTATGCGCGCCTTGTCACGATGAATGAGACACAGATCGAGGAGGCATTCGGGGTGAGCAGGGAATATGCGTCTTTGCTTCTTCCGTGCGTGGTGATCTATAAAAAGTTCCTTGAGATGACAGGAGCGGAGATGATCTGGATCCCAGGGATCCGCCTCTGCGACGGGATTGCGGCCGAGTACGCGGCGGACAAGAAACTCTTAAAATTCCGTCACAATTTTGACAATGACATCATCAGCACCTCGCGCACGATGGCGAAGCGCTACCAGTGCCTGAGCCGCCATACGGAGACAGTGGAAAAATATGTGCTCCAGATCTTTGACACGATGCGGAGATACCATGGAATGGGGCAGAGAGAGCGGCTTCTGTTACAGATTGCCGTGCTGATCCACGCCTGCGGAAAATTTATCAGCGTCCGCAACTCCAACGAGTGCGCCTACAATATCATCATGTCGACGGAGATCATCGGGATCTCGCACCTGGAACGTGAGATCATCGCAAATGTGGTCCGCTACAACATCCGGGATTTCGATTACAACAAGGTCCGGATGGAGACCGAGCTGGACGCTGTGACAGACAGCTTCGGCGGGCAGAATGAGGTCATGCTCCTGATCGCGAAGCTGACGGCGATCCTGCGTCTGGCAAATTCCATGGACCGCGGCCACGGGGACAAACTTGCGGACTGCAAGATGGCAGTAAAAGACGGAAAGCTCATGATCACGACGGATTATCCGGGCGATATCACGCTGGAGGCGGTATCCTTTGAACAGAAGGCGGCATTCTTCGAGGAGATCTTCGGGATCCGGCCGGTCCTGCGGCATAAAAAATACCGCTAGATGCCGGAGTGCAGACAGGGATATTGCTGCGAAACACGATGAATTCAGGATGTGAAAGGGTGTCCGGAGCCGGTTTTCGTCTGCGCACTGCGTGAACAAAAACCGGCCGGATACAGGAAGGCAGAGAAATGAAAAAAGAGTTAAAAAAGGGGAATGCTCAGAAAGAACAGAAGGAGCAGGATCCGGCACGCTTCAATGATCCGAAAAATTATGTAAACCGAGAACTCAGCTGGCTGGAATTTGACTGCCGTGTTCTCGAAGAGGCAAGAGATAAGACGACACCGCTCTTTGACCGGCTGAAATTCTTAAGCATCACGGCATCGAACCTGGATGAGTTTTTCATGGTCCGGGTCGCATCCTTAAAGGATATGGTCCATGCGGGATATAAAAAGCCGGATATCGCGGGGATGACCGCGTCGGAGCAGCTGGAAAAGATCAGTGTGCGGACCCACGAGCTTGTCACGCAGCAGTACAACACATATAACCGGTCGCTGCTCCCGGCTCTTCGGAGCATCGGACTGAACCTTATCGAGAATCACGAGGACCTTACTCCGGAGCAGGGCGAATTTGTGGACCGCTATTTCCGTGAGGAGGTCTATCCGGTCCTGACGCCGATGGCGGTGGATTCCTCAAGACCATTTCCGCTTGTCAGAAATAAATCCCTGAATATTGCGGCGCTCTTAAAGAAAAAAGAGGGCGGCAAGGAGCTGGAGTTTGCGATGGTGCAGGTTCCGGCTGTCCTTCCGAGGATCATCAGCCTCCCGGTGACAACAGATGAGAACAACCGTGAGATGCGGAATGTGATCTTCCTGGAGGAGATCATCGAGCGGAACATGCAGCAGCTGTTCTTAAACTATGATATCGTGACGTCCCATCCGTTCCGTATCATGAGAAACGCCGATTTCTCCCTGGACGAGGAGGAAGCTGTGGATCTTCTCGAGGAGATCGAAAAGCAGTTAAAGCGCAGACAGTGGGGCGAAGTCATCCGTCTGGAGATCGAGGACAAGGCGGACCAGAGACTTTTAAAGATCTTAAAGAGAGAGCTGGAAGTCAACGAGGAAGACATCTTTGAGATCCCGGGTGCGCTCGACCTGACGGTCCTGATGAAAATGTACGGGCTTGATGGGTACGACCACTTAAAGACCCCGAAATATACGCCGCAGCCGGTTCCGGCTCTGATGAATGACGATGATATCTTTACGAACATCCGGAAGGGCGATATCCTTCTGATGCATCCGTATGAGACGTTTGATCCTGTCGTGGACTTCGTGCGGAGCGCGGCAAAGGATCCGGAAGTTCTGGCGATCAAGCAGACGTTATACCGTGTCAGCGGCAATTCCCCGATCATCGCGGCTCTGGCGGCGGCAGCTGAAAACGGAAAGCAGGTATCGGTTCTCGTCGAGCTGAAGGCGAGATTTGATGAGGAGAACAACATCATCTGGGCGAAAAAGCTGGAAAAAGCCGGATGTCATGTTATTTACGGACTCGTCGGCTTAAAGACGCACTCAAAGATCACACTCGTGGTCCGCAGGGAGGAAGACGGGATCCGGAGATATGTCCATCTTGGAACCGGAAACTACAACGATTCCACTGCAAAACTTTACACGGACTGCGGAATCATGACCTGCAATCCGATGATCGGAGAGGATGCGACTGCGGTCTTCAACATGCTCTCCGGATATTCCGAGCCGTTAAACTGGAACATGCTTTCGGTTGCCCCGCTGTGGCTCAGAACGAAATTCCTGCATCTGATCAACCGGGAGACGAAGCATGCAAAAGACGGAAAGCCGGCATCGATCATTGCGAAGATGAATTCCCTCTGTGACAAGGAGATTATCGCCGCGCTGTATGAGGCGTCCTGTGCAGGGGTGAAGATCCGCCTGGTTGTCCGCGGCATCTGCTGTCTGAAGGCGGGGATCCCGGGACTTTCCGAGAACATTGAGGTCCGCTCGATCGTCGGAGAATTCCTCGAACATGCGAGGATCTTTATCTTTGAGAACGACGGAAGTGAAGAGATCTACATGGGAAGTGCCGACTGGATGCCGAGAAACCTGGACCGCCGTGTCGAGATTATGTTCCCGGTATTGAGAGAGGAACTCAAAGACAGGATCCGCAGATATATGGAGCTGGAGCTGGAGGACAACTTAAAGGCCCATGTGCTTCAGCCGGACGGGACATATGAAAAGCCGGACCGCCGAGGAAAACTTCCGGTCGGCTCCCAGATGGCACTCTGCGAGATGGCAGTCAATGCTGCGAAAGAGGAGCGGAAGAAAAAACAGCAGGACGAACAGGCCCGCGTGTTTATTCCGATCGAGAGTGAAAACTGATCCGCGAGCGGCTGTAAAGCCGGCAGCAGAAGTGCAGCTCCGTGACTGACAGAGAAAAATCAAAAAGTTTATAAAATTTTTATTAGCACTCATCAAAAATGAGTGCTAATTTTATTGACATTTTGATTTTCTGGTATTAAAATATGTCATGTTGAATCGAACAGCTGTTAAAAATCCCGGAGATCCGGGGCGATACCGGCTGTCCTGAAAGAAGAAAAAAGTAGCTGTTTAAGAATGGAACAGTTACAGAGAAAATAAAAAACAGCGGTCCGGCGGGCGGCAATACAGATCGTCCCCCGACGCGCGAATGGAAATAAGGAGTGGTTTAACATGGCAAAAAGCGGAAATCTTTCAATCAACAGTGAGAATATATTCCCGATCATCAAAAAATGGCTGTATTCCGATCATGATATCTTTTATCGTGAGTTAGTCAGCAATGGCTGCGATGCCATCACAAAATTAAAGAAACTGGCTCTGATGGGCGAGTATGAGACCCCGGACGATGAAACGTATAAAGTCCAGGTTACCGTAAATCCGAAGGAAAAGACGATCAGGATCGAAGATAACGGTCTCGGTATGACAGAGGATGAGGTTGACGAGTATATCAACCAGATCGCTTTCTCCGGCGCCCAGGATTTCCTGAACAAGTACAAGGATAAAGCGAATGAAGACCAGATTATCGGTCATTTCGGACTCGGTTTCTATTCCGCATTTATGGTAGCGGACAAAGTAACGATCGATACCTTATCCTACAAGAAGGACGCAAAACCGGTCCACTGGGAGTCTGAGGGCGGTACCGAGTTTGATATGAAGGAAGGCACTAAGGAAGGCCACGGAACCCTGATCACCCTGTACTTAAATGAGGACAGCGCTGAGTTTGCGAATGAGTACCGCGCAAGAGAGATCCTCGACAAGTACTGTGCATTTATGCCGGTCGAGATCTACTTAAACGATGAGACTGCTGAGCCGCAGTACGACACGATCGAGAAAGAGGAACTGACCGACAAGGATACGATCATCGAGACGATCGTTGAGCCGGCAAAGACCGAGGAGAAGGAAAAAGAGGACGGATCGAAGGAGACTGTTGAGGTAAGTCCTGCAAAAGAGAAATATAAAATCGCAAGACGCCCGGTTCCGGTCAATGATACGAATCCGCTCTGGAACAAGCATCCGAATGAGTGCACCGATGAGGAGTACAAGGAGTTCTACCGTAAGGTATTCCAGGACTTCAAGGAGCCGTTATTCTGGATCCATCTGAATATGGACTATCCGTTCAACTTAAAAGGAATCCTCTACTTCCCGAAGATCAACATGGAGTACGAGAGCATCGAAGGAAAGATCAAACTCTACAACAACCAGGTATTCATCGCGGATAACATCAAAGAAGTTATTCCGGAATTCCTGATGCTGTTAAAAGGCGTGATCGACTGCCCGGATCTTCCGCTCAACGTATCCAGAAGTGCTCTTCAGAACGATGGATTTGTAAAGAAGATCTCCGATTACATTACAAAGAAAGTTGCTGATAAGCTCTCCGGCATGTGCAAGACAGATCGCGAGAACTACGAGAAATACTGGGATGATATCAATCCGTTCATCAAATTCGGCTGCTTAAAGGACGAGAAGTTCGATGAGAAGATGAAAGATTACATCCTTTATAAGAACCTGGACGGCAAATATCTGACACTCGCTGACTGCCTTGAGGAGAACAAGGAGAAACACGAGAACAAGATCTTCTATGTAACGGACGAGAAAGAACAGAGCCAGTACATCAACATGTTCAAGGAAGCCGTGATCGACGCTGTGATCCTTCCGAACCCGATCGATGCCCCGTTCATGCAGCATGTGGAGCAGAAGAATGAGGGCTTAAAGTTCCTGCGTATCGATGCGGATGTCAACGAGACATTCAAAGAGACGGAGGAGACCGATGAGGCCGCGAAGGAGCAGGAGAAGAAGGACGCCGAGACTCTCGCTGAGGTATTTAAGAAGGCGATCGGAAACGACAAGCTGAACGTGAAAGTCGAGAAGCTGAAAAATGAAGGTCTCGCTTCCATGATCACAGTCTCCGAGGAGAGCCGAAGAATGCAGGATATGATGAAGATGTACAGCATGTACGGCGGCGGTTCCGATATGTTCCCGGCTGAGGAGACATTAGTCCTCAACGCAAACAACGGTCTTGTAAAATACGTTCTTGCCAACAAGGACGGAGAGAAGACACCGATGCTCTGCGAACAGCTCTATGACCTTGCGAAACTTGCTCACGGAAGTCTTTCTCCGGAGCGTATGACAAAGTTCATTGCGAGAAGCAGTGAGATCATGAAGGAAGAATATGGTGCATAAGAGAAGAGATTTTCTGATCACATTTACAGTTTTATGTCTGGCCATGTGTGCCTGCTCAGGCCTTCAGTACCTGGGCAGTGCGTTCTATCTCATGGTGCGGCACTGGGTGTTCAGCCTGGAGAGCGGCGGGGGGCGTCTGCTCTCCGGGCTCTTTTCGTCCCCGTGGACCGGAGTCCTCGTGCAGTATGTCTTCAGCATCGGACTTCCGTTCCTTGCGGTGATCCCGATGACCTGGTTTCTGCGGTCAGACCGGAGACCGGCCCAGAAACTTTCAGCGGAAGTATGGGTTTCTGCGCTGTTCATGGCGCTGGGACTCGGCTATATCTTTAACTTCCTGGGAGTCTTTCTTGACTCGTTTATTTCCATATTTACCGGTGTTCCGGCTGGAGATATGAATCCGGTGATGGACGCACTGGATGCACTGACGCCGGGAATGGTGATCTATACCTGCCTGGTGGCTCCGTTTATGGAGGAACTGCTCTTCAGGGGAGTGCTGTTAAGAAAAGCGAGACGATTTGGAGACCGGACGGCGGTCGTATTCACGGCGGTCATGTTCGGGCTGATGCATGGGAATCTGAACCAGTTCCTGTATGCGGTGGTGATCGGGCTGGTGCTCGGTTATCTCGCAGTGCGGACGAACCGGATCCTTTACAATGTCCTGCTCCATGTGGCAGTGAATTCGTTTTCGATGCTGCTTGTGATGGTGGAGGACGGGCTCTATGCGCTGGGGCTTTCCAGGGCGGCAGCGGCGTTTTCGTTTGCCAGTTTTCTTATGGTCCTGCTCCTCATCGCGGCAGGGATCTATTTTTTCTTCCGGGACGGACGCCGTTACTGGTGGCAGATGGGGCAGCAGAACGGAGTGCCGACATCGTATAAAAAATATGTGTATCTGAATCCCGGATTTCTTTTCTATGTGATCATTTTCGGGATGGAGATGCTGTCGTATATGATGAAATGAGCGCAAGAGAGCCAGAAAACTGCTTGCAGATTTATGACGAACGGCGAATGCCATTAACGAGGATTCCGCCTGCGTCAGCAGGCAATGGAGCGCGTCAGCGCGGGGAATCTGAGTTTAAGATGATTTTGTACGTCACAGACGGATTGATCCGGCAGAATATACTGCGGGCAGTGGACACACTGCCGCGATAACGTGGTATGTTCTGCCGGATTTTTCGTTTGAAATGCTTGAAATGGGACCGGGCTCTTGGTATAGTAGTGGGAGACATCCGGACGGTCCGACAGGAGAAATGATCCGGGAGCGCACGCTGATCCGGAAAGGAAGAGCGGGGCGTCAGAATGAGAGTAAGAGGAGACAACATGCAGAGAATCGCGAAATTTGAAAAAGTAAGCTTTGAGCAGTTTAAAAAAGACTGGCAGGGGGAACACCCGCAGGATACAGACGATATGATAAAGGAGATCTATGACGGGATCCGTCTCCCGAAACGGGCGACCGCAGGCTCCGCCGGATATGATTTCTTCGCACCGGCCGCATTTACATTGAAGCCTGGTCAGATGACAAAGATCCTTACCGGGATCCGTGCGCGGATCGACGATGGATGGGTATTAAAGCTTTATCCGAGAAGCGGACTTGGATTTAAGTTCCGCCTGCAGTTAAACAATACGGTCGGAATCATCGACAGCGATTACTACGGATCCGACAACGAGGGCCACATCCAGGTGAAGCTCACCAACGACAGCCGTGAAGGAAAGACTGTGGAAGTAGAAGCCGGAACCGGTTTCTCCCAGGGAATCTTTGTGGAGTACGGCATCACGGTGGATGACGAGGCCGATGAAGTGAGAAACGGTGGATTCGGAAGTACGACACGCGCGTAGGAGACAGAGCAAATTTCCGAAGGCGCGGAGGATGAAGAATCAGAAGTATCACAGAAAGAACAAAATTAAATATATAGTTGAAAAATGTATAAATATTATCGAAAATCACAAAAAAGAGAAAAATTAAAAGAAGATATATTGAATTTGAACCACACACCGGCTGCGGTCGTCTGTGAAGACCGGCATTTCCATGCGAAAGTTCGAAACCATATCGCATCAGCTCTTCTCATCGCTGGCATGCTTTTTCTCCTTACCGGCTGCGGTCATGTGACAGAGGAGATGAAGGCGGGGAAGGAAAACGGGATCGCTCTCATGGAGAACGGCGATTATGAGGGCGCTGTCGCGGAGTTTGACAGCCTGATCGATCAGACAAAGCATGTCTCATCCTTTGAGATCGATGTATTAAAATACCGCGGTGAGGCAGAATTTATGCTGGGAGATTACGGTGCCGCGGCGTACACATATGATACGCTGGTGAAGGTGGATAAACCGAGAGCGGAATACTATTATCTGGGCGCGGTGAGTCTCGCAAATTCCGGCGATATGGAAGGCGCTGAAAACCGTCTGGAGTCCGGAACAAAGGCGGACGAAAAACATGCAGCTGCCGGCTATGCTGAAGCGATGGAAGCTCTTGGGGCGGCTTATATGACGGCCGGAGATGAGACGAAGGCAGATGAGATCTACCAGACGCTGGTGGAAGAAGGATTTTCCAGCACGGAAGTCTATAACCGCTGGATGATGGCGGCGATGAAAAAAGGCGATTACGAGGAAGCACTTCAGCACGGGGAAGCGGGACTTGCACTCTCCGATGACAGGGCGAAGAAGGAGATCGCCTTCAACCAGGCGGTGTGTTACGAGTACCTGGGGCAGTATGAGAAAGCGCTGGAGCTGTTCCGGAGCTATGAGGAACAGTACGGACAGGATGAGAAAGCGGATCATGAGATCGCGTTTCTTGTGACGAGATAGGAGAAAGAATGGCAGAATTGATAGAGATCGGTGAGCAGCAGGAGCGGGTGATCCTGTTTGCCGCCAGCACGAACGACTCCGATGACACGGAAGAATCCGTGGAGGAGCTGAAAGAGCTTGTAAAGACGGCGGGAGCGGAGACAGTCGGGACCGTGATCCAGAACCGGGAAAACATCCATCCGGGAACCTACCTTGGAAGGGGAAAGATCCAGGAACTGAAGGAGATGGTCTGGGAGAGCGGAGCGACCGGAGTTGTCTGTGACGATGAGCTCTCCCCGGCACAGCTCAAAAACCTGGAGGATGCCCTGGACACAAAGGTCATGGACCGGACGATGATCATTCTTGATATCTTTGCGGCCCGCGCGAAGACCAGGGAAGGAAAGATACAGGTCGAGTTAGCGCAGCTCAGATACCGTGCCGTCCGTCTTGTCGGACTCAGAAATTCTCTGTCGAGACTCGGCGGCGGAATCGGCACGAGGGGACCTGGTGAGACGAAACTCGAGGTGGACCGCAGACGGATCCATGAGCGGATCAGTCAGTTAAAATCGGAGCTTCAGGATGTGGAGCGCCACAGGGATGTGGTGCGGAAACAGAGAGAGCAGAGCGGAACTTTGACGGCGGCCATCGTCGGTTATACGAATGCCGGAAAATCCACACTCTTAAATAAACTGACAGGAGCCGGGATCCTGGCGGAAGATAAGCTCTTTGCAACTCTGGATCCGACGACGAGAGCGCTTGTGCTTCCGGGTGGGGAGAAGGTCCTTCTGACGGATACGGTCGGATTTATCCGGAAGCTTCCGCATCACCTTGTCGAGGCATTCAAGAGTACGCTTGAAGAAGCGAGGTACTGTGATGTGATTCTCCATGTGGTGGACTGCTCCAATCCGCAGATGGACATGCAGATGCATGTAGTCTACGAGACGCTGCGCCGACTGGACATCAAGGACAAAGAGATCATCACCGTGTTCAACAAGGTGGACCGTCCGGATGCGGACACTGCCTGCCGGGACATGTCTGCGGACTATAAGGTACGGTTATCGGCAAAGACAGGAGAGGGCATCGGGGAACTGCTCGATCTTTTTGCCGTGATCTTAAGAAACCGCAGGATCTATTTTGAGAAGGTCTTTGCATACAAGGATGCCGGGCGGATCCAGACGATCCGGAAGAGCGGACAGCTTCTCTCGGAGGAATACCAGGACGACGGGATCCATGTGAAGGCATATGTTCCTGTGGAACTGTTTGAAGAGCTGTATAAGGACTAGAGGACCGGCCGGTCAGCATCGGGAACTTTCTGTCCGGGCGGGCAGAAAGCCGGAAGACAGAGAACGCTGACAGGGCGGACAGACACGCTCCGGCATGTGGGGAATGCCGGAAAATCGGACTTTGCAGCATTTGATATGAGGGGGTAATCTTATGGGGAAGACACGGGGAAAAGAATTTGCCCTGGATTTTCTGGCAGATGTGGCGGGCGGTTTTATCCAGGCTGTTGCGCTGCACTGCTTTATCGACAACATTGATATCGCGCCGGGAGGCGCCAGCGGTATGGCGATCCTGCTCAACCGTCTGACAAGCCTGCCGATCGGTACACTGACATTTTTGATCAACATCCCGCTTCTGATCGCGTCCTGGATCTATCTGGGGAAGGAAAAGACGATCAAGACATTGAAAACCGTGGCGATCATGACGGTGATCCTTGATGGACTGGTGACGCCGTATTTCCCGGTGTATTCGGGGGATAAGATGGTGTCCTGCCTTTTCGGCGGAGTGCTCATGGGGATCAGCCTGGCGGTCGTATTTATGCGCGGTTCCACAACGGGTGGCGGCGATATCGCCGCGAAGCTTTTACAGAAGTTCCGCCCGCACATGCAGACCGGAAAGGCTGTCATGGCTACGGATCTCGTGATCATTCTCCTGTCCATGGCGGTGTTCCGGAATATTGAATCGGGTCTTTACGGACTGATCAATATGGTAGTCGGAACGTATGTGATCGATGTGATCCTCTATGGTATGAATAAGAGCACGATGATCACAGTGATCAGCCCGAGATCCACGGAGATCGCAAAGGAGCTGATGAGAGATCTGGAGCGCGGCTGCACGCTCTTAAAGAGCCGCGGTGCCTACCGGGAAGAGGAAGGCGAGACGGTGATCTGCGTGCTTGATAAAAAACAGTTCTACCGTGCGAAGAAGATCGTCTACGGGATTGATCCGACCGCATTCATGATCGTCTCCGAGGCACAGGAAGTCTACGGGGAAGGTTTTCTGGCTTCCGACTGGGAAGTGTAAAAATAAAGAAAAGAAAAAGACGATCCGCCAGGTAATTTGCGGATCGTCTTTTTGTGTCACGGGAGTTCTGGGGGAATTCCCGTGACGATGACTTCCGGCATCCGGGGAAGACGCCGGTGAAGGGGTACGGCCTGACCGCGGCCGCGGGGTTATATCAAAGGATCGAATTATTCGATAATGCCAAGGCTCTTAGCGTACTCCGTATACTCGTCGTACCATTCGTTGTAGAGATTCTGATCAACAACTTCATCGATGATCTCGTTGATCCTGTCTGTCAGGGCATCTTCCCCTTTCGGGATACCGATTCTTGTTCCCTGTGTCTCCGGATCAACTTTAAAGTAGAGGTTCGGAACGATCACGAGGTTGCTGTCCGGGTTGGATTCCAGATATAATCTTGCCATTCTGAGAGCAGCGACTATGACATCGGCTTTGCCGGTCTGGACCATCAGGAAACCATCGTTTGTGGAAGAAACACGGTTGTATTTTTTATAGCTCGGGATCTGTTCCTGTACGAACTGTTCCTGAAGGGAACCGTTCTGTGCAACGACAACCTTGTCCGAGAGATCATTGAAGGATTTGATGCTGTCGACATCTTCCTTGCGGACCAGGATACCGTAAGCAGTCTGCGGATCTTCGTCTCCGAAGTAATAACCTTTGGAGAGGTTCATGGTCTCAGCTCTTGCCGGTGTGTAAGCCAGAGCGGAGATCGCGAGATCATATTTGCCGGTCGTGATGCTTCCGAGAACGCTTGTGAAGTCCATCGGTTTGATGCGGACCTCAACGCCGAGGGATTCGCCGATATAATTTGCAAGCTCGATATCGGAGCCGACATAGGCTTCATCGCCGCTCTTTGTCGGATCGATGAACTCGTTCGGAGCGAAGTACGGCTCGGTCGCGATCTCGATGTATCCGCGCTCCAGGATGTCGTTTAAACGATTGCCGGAACCGGTCGTCTCTGCGGCTACCAGACCTGCGTCTGTCTGCGGAGTTGTTGTCTCAGATGCCGTTGTCTGCGGGATCGTAGCGCCCATTGCGGAGGAACCGGAACATCCGGTGAGTGCCGCAGCGGATAATAAAAGTGACGTACCTAAGATGAAAAGCTGATTGAATGTCTTCATGGATGGTTCCTCCTTGTATGCTCTTGATTCAGTATGCTAATGAATTTTCAATTTAGCGTGGTAAATTGCTATCATGGTGAAGAGTATACAGGAGGAAAAGAGATTTGTCAAGTGGGTTATTAAAAAAATTTGAGATCTACTTCGCGGATGCCTTGGAGAGCGCCGTTTTCACCGCCGATACGAGCGCCATGGAGGTGTACTGGGACCCGGCGGGGTATTCCAGACCTTCCAGACTCTGGTTTTCGAGGATCTGTCCTGAGATGAGATCCATGGCAGGAGCCATTAGAGGATACATAGTCTCAACGGAGTCGCTTAAAGGGACAAGGGACACGGAGCGGATCCCCGTGTGATCCACAGCGACCTCCACATTGACGTTCTCGCTGCCTAAAACGATGGGAGATGAATAAAGCCCCGGAATATATGTAACAGAGGCGGGAGCAGCCTGTGAGGAGCTCTCGGATGCCTGATCAGGCGTGTCATGGGAGATGTTGTCCTTTTTAGGGCGGAACATAAAGAGAAACAGCATGATGAGGACGATGGCGAAGCCGATAAAAAGAGCCGTGTAGATGATCTCCTTCATCCTGAGGACGATGATTTTTGTTTTTGAACTCATAGAATAATAGATCCTTTTGGGGATGGTTTGTATTAATCATATGAGAGCGGATGAGAAAAAATACATGGCGTTCCTTTGGCATGGTCCGGAGCATGGGCTGGAAGCCGGACAAAAAGCTTGACATTTTTATTCGGAACATATACGGTTTACATATCTGAAATTTGAATAATGCCTGACCGACGGAAATGCGGTCAGGGAGCAGGAGGACATAGAATGGGATTGTGCATGGTGATGGGCGGTTCCGGAGCCGGAAAAACAGAATATATCTATAGGAAGATCATCGAGCTGTCCATGAAGGAGCCGGATGGCCGTTTTTTTGTGGTGACGCCTGAACAGGCGACGATGCAGGCCCAGAAGGAGATCGTGAGACTGCATCCGAATCATGGAACGATGAACATTGATGTTGTGAGCTTTGAACGTCTGGCTTACCGGATTTTTTCAGAACTGTCGATTCCGCAGCCGGAGGTCCTGGACGATACGGGAAAAAATATGATCCTGCGGAAACTTGCGGGGGAGAAGAAGGACGAACTTACCATGTTTTCGTCTCATCTGAACCGCCCGGGATTTATCGGGGAGATCAAGTCCATGCTCTCGGAACTCTACCAGTACGGGGCAACTCCGGAAGACCTTAAGATCCAGTCGGCAGGAGACGGTGTCGGTCAGATCCTTTCGGCAAAGCTCTCCGACATGGAGGTGATCTTTGAGGCATTCCGGGAGTTCACAAAGGAAAAGTACATTACTCTGGAGGAACTTTTGGATGTGCTCTGTCAGGTGGCGGAGCGGTCGGAGCTTTTAAAGGACAGTGTTATGGTTCTCGACGGGTATACAGGTTTTACCCCGATCCAGTACCGGCTGATCGGAATCCTGTTAAAAATCTGCCGGGATCTCTTTGTGACGGTTTCTGCGACAATGGAGCCGGGACTGGATCTTTCTGCGGAGTCCGATGAGACCGATCTCTTTGATATGAGCAGGAAGATGACCGGAAAACTGAAAAAACTGGCGGAAGAAAACGGCATAAAAATCTACCGCGATCTGATCTTTTACAAACGTCCGCTGGTGCGCTTCCGGAACAGTCCTGCGCTCGACCATCTGGAACGGACATTTTTCCGTTATCCGTATCCCAGATACCGCGGCGGCACGAAAGAAATCCTTCTCGTGCAGGCGAAAAATCCTGAGGACGAGGCAGACTTTATAACAAACAGGATCGAGACTCTTGTAAAAAAGAACGGATACCGGTATCGTGATATTGCTCTGGTATGCGGGGATCTTACGGGATACAGCCGTGAGATCACCAAGAGCTTTGAGGAAAATGGGATCCCGCTTTTCCTCGATGAGAACCGGGATGTCTCCGGAAATCCACTGATCCGCCTGATCCAGAGTGCTCTCGATATCCTGCAGAAAGGATTTGATTACGAGAGCATGTTCCGATATCTCCGGACGGGACTTGTAACAGATCAGACTGAGAAAGTGGACCGGATGGAAATCTATGTGCGTGCGATGGGAATCCGCGGCTTTGCCAAATGGGATGCGGTCTGGGACCGGACGTTTGATGGCGGAGAAAATCTGAATCTTATTGAAATGAATGCTTTTAAAGAGGAGATCATGGCGCCGCTGCGGCTGCTCCGGGAACAGTGCGGCGGCCGGGGAGTTCCGGTAAAGACAGTCACGGATGCACTGGCGGAGCTTCTGGAGATGCTCGGCGCGGAGGAACAGCTGGAAAAGCTGTCGGAGCAGTTTAAAACATGCGGTATGGACCGCGAGGCGAGAGAGTATGAGGAGATTTTCGGTCTTGTCACGGAACTCTTTGAGAAATTTAAAAGTCTCCTGGGGGACGAATGTGTGGCCAGAAGAGAGTACGCGGAGATCCTCTCCGCCGGTTTTTCAGAACTTTCTGTCGGGATGATCCCTGCAGGCGCGGACCGTGTGGTCTGCGGAGACTTAAAGAGAACACGTCTCGACAAGATCAAAGTCCTCTTTTTCCTCGGAGTCAGCCAGGGAATTGTTCCGGCGGACCATTCAAAGGGCGGACTGTTTACCGACAATGAGAGGGAGATCTTAAAAAAGAATTCCATGGAGCTTGCACCGACCGCCAGGGAAGAGGGCTTTATGGAGCGGTTTTATCTGTATCTCATGATGACAAAGCCGTCCGACCAGCTGATCCTCTCCTGGCCGGCGGTGACGGCGGAAGGAAAAGAGATCCGTCCATCCGGCATGATCGGGGAGATGAAAAAGAGATTCCCGGATCTTGTGATCCATGAGAGCGGGGAGGAGAAATGTCCGGATGTATCCGTGACGGCAGCAAAAAAATCCGTGCTTTCCTGGCTGCAGGAGCCGGAGAAAATGATGGATCCGGCGCAGGAAGAGCCGAGAGTGCTTTACCGCTTTCTCTCCTCGGAGAAAGAGACGGAGGCCGAGATGGAAAATCTTGCAAAAGCTGTCGCCTATTCTTATAAAAAAGGAGAGATCGGCAGAACGGCTGCGCGGGAACTCTATGGGACGCTGCTTCGGGGAAGTGTCACGAGAATGGAGGGATATGCGGCATGTGCCTATTCCCACTTCCTGAATCACGGACTTGGACTGCGTGCAGGAAAAGAGTATGAGCTCGATCTTTCCGATATGGGAAATCTGTTTCACCAGTCGCTCGATACGTTTTTCAGAAATATCCGGGATCACGGGAAGGATTTCAGAACGATCACGGATGCGGAGCGGCGGACTCTGGTAAGAAAAGCGGTGGAGGAGGTTTCTGCAAAGTACCGGAATACGATCATGAAAAGCTCTGCGAGAAATGCATATCTCGAAAAGAAAGTGGAGAGGATCACGGACCGGACCGTGAGGGCACTGATCTACCAGATCCGGAAGGGCGATTTTGAGCCGGAAGAGTTCGAGGTAGATGTCAGCACGAGGATCCCGCTGAAAGATGGGGAGGCGCTGAATCTCCGGGGAAGGATCGACCGGATGGATGTGTTTGAGGATGAGGATAAGGTCTATGTGAAGATCATGGATTACAAATCGGGAAGCACATCCTTTGATCTGGCGCTTTTATATCACGGACTGCAGCTTCAGCTCGTGGTCTATATGGATGCGGCGCTGAAAATGCAGGAAAACCGGCATCCGGGGAAGCAGGCGGTCCCGGCCGGGATCTTTTATTATCATATCGATGACCCTGTGATCGACCGCGAGGACGGGATGACGGACGAGGAGATCGAAGCCGGGATCCTGCGCAGGCTCAGAATGAACGGACTCGTGAACAGCAGTCTGGATGTGATCCGCCATATGGACCGGGACATCGAAAAGGAATCCGATGTGATCCCGGTTGCGTTAAAGGACGGATATGTCCAGGAGGTAAAGTCCTCTGTTGCCGGGGGAAAGCGGTTTGCCAGACTTGCAGATTTTGTGAACGGACAGCTGAAGACTATGGGAGGTGAGATCCTGGACGGAAATGTGGCGGTCAATCCGTATAAACAGGGAAACAGGACAGCATGTGACTATTGTCCATACCACAGTGTCTGCGGATTTGATCTGAAGACAGACGGATATGGATTCCGCCGTTTCCGCCCGATGAAGGCGGAGGAGATCTGGAAGGAGATCGATCCGGAGGAATCAGATGAAAATGAGACAGAGGAACAGGAAAGCGGAAACAGAAAACCGGAACCGGGGAGACGCAAGGACGGAGAGGAGAAGATGTGATGGCGACAACATGGACGGATGAACAGTTACAGGTCATTGAGACGAGGCATAAGAATCTTCTTGTCTCTGCGGCCGCAGGAAGCGGAAAGACTGCGGTCCTCGTTGAGAGAATCATCCGCATGATCACAGATCCGGATCAGCCGGTGGACATTGACAGACTGCTCGTCATGACGTTCACCAACGCGGCGGCCGCGGAGATGCGGGAGCGTGTGGAGACGGCTCTCGGATCACTTCTCGACGAAGACCCGGGAAATAAAAATCTGGAACGGCAGAGCACGCTGATCCACCATGCGAAGATCACCACGATCGACAGCTTCTGCCTGAATCTACTGAGGGAACACTTCCACGAGCTGGATCTGGATCCGGGATTCCGGGTGGCGGACGAAGGCGAACTTCTGCTCTTAAAAGCCGATGTGATGAAAGAGCTCCTGGAGGAATATTACGGGAGAGAAGATGAGCGGTTCCTGCAGTTTGTGGACACTTATGCGTCAGGGCGGACGGACGGAGGTCTCGAGGACTATATTTTAAAAGTATGGGAGTTTTCACAGAGTAATCCGTGGCCGGGAGAGTGGATCGCCGCCTGCCGGGACGAGCTTTCGGAGAGCAGTGAGGAAAGTCCCGGGGAAAAAGGCGGAAAGGAACCGGCCTGGATGAAATTCCTGATCCGGGATGTGGGACGCCAGGCAGAGGAATTTCTGGATGGTCTTTATGAGGCAGCAGAACTTGCCGCTGAGGAGGACGGACCGCAGGCGTATGCCCCGATGCTGGCGGAAGATATCCGGGCAATGGAAATACTGAAAGAAGCGGAGACTTACCGGGAGATCGCAGATGGGATTGCCGGACTGAAATTCGGACGTCTGGCGGCTGTCAGGGGAAAACAGGTGGATCCGGAGAAGAAAGAGCGGGCGGCAGCGCTCAGAAATGCCGCAAAGGACGGCATCAAAAAGATGAAAGCCCTTTATCTTCCGGGTGATGTGGATTCTGTGTTTTCCGACATGGATGCCTGCCGGGGACCGATCCGGATGCTTCTGGAACTTGCGGAAGAATTTTCCGCCAGGTTCCAGGAGGCAAAAGAAGAAAAGAATCTGGTGGATTTCAATGACCTGGAACATTTTGCACTCGAAATCCTTACAGGCGGCAGTCCGGATCACAGACCGGGAGCAGTGGCGGATGAACTTTCGGGAATCTATGAAGAAATTCTCGTAGATGAGTATCAGGACAGCAATGAGGTCCAGGAGACACTGATCCGCTGTGTATCCAGAGAACGGTTCGGAGCACCGAATGTTTTTATGGTCGGCGATGTGAAGCAGAGCATCTATAAGTTCCGACTGGCGAAGCCGGAACTTTTTCTGGAAAAATATGAATCTTACGGGAATGAGGATGATCTGTACCAGAAGATCGAGCTCCATAAAAATTTCCGGAGTCGACGGGAGGTCCTTGAAAGCATTAATGATGTGTTTTATCAGATCATGACAAAGCAGTTGGGAAATATCTGCTACACGGACGATGCGGCCCTGTATGCGGGAGCAAAATTTCCGGAAACGCCTAAAGAAGGCCAGGCAAAGACGGAGGTCCTGCTCTTAAATACGGGAGATCCTCTTTTTGACGGCATGGATGAGGAAAAAGCGGATTACACAGCACGGGAAGCGGAGGCGAGACTGATCGCTGCAAAGATCCGCGAGCTGACTGATCCGGAATCCGGAATGCAGATCTATAACGGAAAGACCGGTCAGTATGAACGATTAAAGAAAAAGGATATCGTGATCCTTCTGCGGAGTCTTTCTGGATGGTCGGAGGAATTTTTAAGTGTTCTCGGTGCAGCAGGAATCCCGGCGTATGCGGAGTCCAGGACCGGGTATTTTACAGCAGTGGAAGTTGAGACGATGTTAAATATGCTGGCGCTCATCGACAATCCGATGCAGGACATCCCGTTAGCCGGAGTGCTGAAATCTCCGATCGGCGGAATGAAGGATCGGGAGCTTGCCATTGTGATGGCGGACTTTAAGCGGGATCCGGACCGTGGGGAAGATATCGGATTCTATGGGGCAGTGAAGCACTATCTGGAAAAACATGGGAAACATGATGAAACGATGACATCGGCCCGGACCGGGGAAGAGCGCGAAGAAGAGATGATCTTCCGGAAGCTGCAGACCTTTATGGATCTGCTTGCGGATCTTCGGAGAGAATCCCTGTATCTTCCGGTCTCCAGACTGATCGGCCGTATCTTTGATCGGACAGGATACGACAAATATGCGGCTGCCATGCCGGCCGGGAAGACTCGGCAGGCAAACCTTGCCATGCTGGTACAGAAGGCGGAAGATTATGAGAAAACAAGCTATCAGGGGCTGTTTGACTTTATCCGCTATATCGAAAAACTGAAGAAATACAACACGGATTTCGGAGAGGCATCCCGGTCCGGGGAACATGATGATGCGGTGCGGATCATGAGCATCCACAAAAGTAAAGGACTGGAGTTCCCGGTCGTATTCCTCGCCGGATGCGGAAAAAAATTTAACCGCCAGGATGCAAGAGGGCGGATCCTGATCGACGAAGAGCTCGGGATCGCGGCAGATTTTCTGGATCCGGTGAAGAAAGTCAAGGCGCCTACTTTAAAGAAAAATGTGCTCGCAAGGCGCTCCAACCTCGAAAATATGGGGGAGGAGCTGAGAATCCTCTATGTCGCGATGACGCGTGCAAAAGAAAAGCTCATCATCACGGCGGGGGACAAGTACCTGGAGAACAAGATCGAAAAATGGGGAATGACCGGATCAGTGGGAGCACTGCCGTTTACCGTGCTGAGCGCGGCGTCCTCCTATCTGGACTGGATCTTGATGGCAGCCGGGGGCGCAAAAAGAACGATCGATGTGAAAAATGTCCCGATGAAGGATCTCCTTGTGGAGGAAGAAAAAAATCAGGAAGAGAAGGCAAAACTTTACCTGGAACTGGAACAACTCCGCGGGGAAAAGCCGGAAAAAATTCCGGAACTGATTCGGAAACCGTATCCGTTTGAGACAGATCTTTCCCTGCATGCGAAGATGTCCGTCTCGGAACTGAAGATGCAGGGACAGTTCACGGATGATGCGGAAAGCGCGTTCCTGGTCCGTCCGGAGCGGGAAGATCCGGCGGAAGAAACGGAACGGGGGCCAGAGGGAGAGCCGGAGAAATCTCCGGAAGCGGAAGAACGTCTGTCTGCCGCTGAGAAGAGGGCGCGTCAGAAACAGGCAACAGACCGCGGTACCGCCTGCCACCGGATGCTGGAACTGATCCATTTTTCGGATATTTCCGGGTATGAGGATGTGAAAAAAGAATTTGACCGGGTTCTCTCTGAAAAGAGAATGCAGCCGGATGCGGTCCGCCTGGTGTCACCCGGCATGATCGCGAAGTTTTTCCGGTCCGGGATCGCCGGCCGGATGAAGATGGCAGATAGGCAGGGAAAACTGAGAAAAGAGAGCCAGTTTATCCTTGGAATTCCGGCCCGGGAGATGAAAGCGGCGGATTCGGATGAACTTGTTCTGATCCAGGGAATCATCGATGCATGGTTCGAGGAGAAGGACGGACTTGTGATCGTAGACTATAAAACCGACAGAGTGAAGGAAGGGGAAGAACAGACTCTTCTGGACCATTATCAGGTCCAGCTTCAGTATTATGCCCGGGCGCTCTCCCAGATCACAGGAAAAAGAGTGAAGGAAGCGGTCATCTATTCCCTGACGATCCAGAAGGAGATAAACGTACCGATCGGGCAGTAGAGAAGGCGGCTGCGGAAGGCTGCCGGAGCTGACTGAAAAGGAAGGCTGCATAAAAAAGACTGCCAGATGTTGTGAAAAAAGGTTACTTTTCACGGGCAGTCTTTTTATGCAAACTTATTTATTCTGCGATGATCAGTTCTTTCGCATACGGGAGAGATGCGATCCAGTCGCAGAAGGTGTGCCACTCGGTGAGCTTATGATTCTTTCTCGCGTGATAGATGTTCACGAGAGTCTCATAGTTCATCGTGCAGGTGCGCATCTGGTTGTAGCTGGACGGGAGGAGCTGGATCATATCGTACCAGTCCTCTTTGTTCTTGCCCTCGTTCATGTATTTCAGGCGGATCTGCTCAAGGCGGTCCACAACGGTCTGCATGTAGGCGAGAGTGTCCGGAGTCATATGGTCGTGGCTGAAATCGTCGATGTCGAACGGTTTGGAATGGATCTTGTGCATGGTACTCGTGGAGTTTGCGACGGTCGCCACTTTGTAGGTATCATATTCCTTCCACCAGTAGAGCGGAGCTGTAATGTCCACGGAGACGAAGATCTGGCGGATGAATTTGCGGTGGTCGCTTCCGGCCATGCGGAGACGTTTCGCAAGATCGATGTCATTCGGGCCGAAGACGAAATTTCCATCCTCATCGTAGCTGCTGTCCATGCGTGCCCAGCTGTTCATCGGGTTTCTTGCGCCGCGCATGGCGTTCTCGAAATTCATGACGCTTGTGCGTTCAAATTTTATCATAATGTTTTCTCTCCTTGGTTAAAGTCTGGCGAAAAAGCAGTCCGGTGCTTCCGAGCACCGTCCACACCGCCGGATGCATTCCCATTATAACGGTTTTTTTTTGTATACACAAGATGAAAACTTGCCAAGCACAGAGAAATTCATTATAATAGGGATTCGAATAAAAAAGAATGGACTTCGGCGTGCGCCGGTTGAACGGAGAACAAAATGAAAAACGACTATATCGTCTGCGTCTGTGGAGACGCGAGCCGGGCGGCTTACCTCATAAAGGGAGAAAAAAATGTGCTCTTTGACGCTGGAATGGCATATTCTGCGGACAAAATGATCGAAAATATAAAACGGGAACTGGGAGAAAGGCCGTTAGACGCGGTCCTCCTGTCCCATTCCCATTATGACCATATTTCCGGTGTCCCGTTTCTCAGAAAGGAATGGCCGGATCTTGTGGTCTATGGAAGTGCTTACGCAAAGAAGATCCTGGAAAAATCGTCAGCGAAAAAGACGATGCGTGAGCTCTCCGACGCGGCAGCGCAGGGAGCCGGATTTTTAAAAGCCCCGGATTATAAGGATGAGGATCTTGTGGTGGACAGGGTCGTAAAAGAGGGCGATATCCTGAACTTCGGTGATCATAAGATCACAGTCTATGAGACACCGGGGCATACGAAATGTTCCCTGTCCTACATGGTGGATCAGGATGTGATCTTTGCCAGCGAGACTGTGGGAGTGACTACCAGTGAAGTGTATATGCCCTGCTATCTCGTCAGTTACCGGATGTCCTTAGACGCGGTAGAAAAACTGCGCCATGCGGGGGCAAAGCGGATATTCATCACTCACGTAGGAATCTTGACTCCGGAAAACGCGGGAACGGCGATCCTGCCGGGATTAAAGAAGGAAGAATTCTCCGTGGACCGGGTATGGGATTATCTGGAAGCGGAATTGAAACGGACAAAAGATGAGATCGTGAAGATCATCCGGAAATACCCTGCGGAGGAAGAACGTCTGCAGGTCATGCTGGAGACCTATCACAAAGGCGTAAAACAGGAAGAACAGCCGGACTTCGCGTTTCTTTTGAACGCGGCGGCGACATTAAAAGTTGTCGAGCAGGAATGCATGGGTCTTGAACAGTTATAGTATGGAAGAAACAGCGGGATATAAAGGAGGAAAAGAGTCATGAATATCATTGCGGCAGTTGATAAACACTGGGCGATCGGAAACAGGGGAAAGCTTCTGGTAACGATCCCGGATGACCAGAAACTTTTCCGGGAGGAGACGAAGGGAAAAGTGATCGTCATGGGAAGAAAGACTCTGGAGAGTCTTCCGGGGGGACAGCCTCTGGCAGGGCGGATAAACGTGGTCCTCACAAGGGATGAGGCGTACAAGGCAAAGGGATGCCAGATTTTTCATGATCTGCAGGATGCCCTGAAATACTTAAAGCAGTTCAAGTCAGAGGATATTTTTGTGATCGGCGGCGCTGAAATTTACGAGACGTTCCTCCCGTACTGCGATACTGCCCACATCACATGGATCGACTACGAGTATATGGCAGATACCTGGCTTCCGAATCTGGACAAAGATCCGGATTGGGAGATAACAGCGGACAGCGACGAACAGACATACTTTGATCTCTGCTATGAATTCCGGAGATATGAGAGAACCGGGAAGAAAGCACTGGCGCTGGGAGAAGTATAGGAGTTGTCAGATGCTGGCTTCAGAAAAGAAGCTTGCTTGTGAAAACAATCGTAACTATTCAGTACCTTCATAGTTACGTGCAAAAATCCATTCCAGATCAGCTTCGCTGATGGGATTTTTGCCTTCCAGCCTACGTTTTCTTACGGTCAGCGCAGCAAGTGCGCAGACCTACTGAACAGTTACAAATAATCACTGCGTTACAGGAAAGTGATACAGAAGTACAGAAGATACAGGAAACTATGTTGCGTATCTGAAAAAAAGATGATAAACTATTTCTAATATTGCCATATTGCTGTAAAAGGCGGTGGACAATAAGTGTGTGTGAATGGTCTGATATCCGAAAATGCATCGGAGTCGGATCTGCAATTAGTGTGTGATGGATGAGAAAGCAGTTATTGTGCTGCAATCGTATGACTTCTGTGCCGCAAAGCTCAGGCGCAGAAAGACCCAAGAAACAGGAGGTATGGGATATGTACCCTATTTTAGAGGCAAAAAAGCTTGCAGATAAGATCTATCTGATGGTCGTAAAAGCCCCGAGAATTTCCGCAAACTGCAAACCGGGTGAGTTTGTGATCGTGAAGATGGACGAGAAGGGCGAGCGCATTCCGCTTACGATCTGTGATTATGACCGAGAGAAGGAGACGATCACCATCGTATTCCAGACAGTGGGCGCGTCCACAGAGCGCATGTCCGCGTTACAGGCCGGAGATTCCTTCCGCGACGTTGTCGGTCCGCTTGGAAACCCGTCTGATTTTGTAAAAGAAGACATTGAAGAATTAAAGAAGAAAAAATATCTGTTCGTTGCGGGCGGCGTCGGAACCGCTCCGGTATACCCGCAGGTAAAATGGTTAAAGGAACATGGGATCGACGCTGACGTCATCATGGGATCCAAGACAAAAGATCTCCTGATCCTGGAGGACGAGATGAAGGCGGTTGCCGGAAACCTCTATGTGACGACCGATGACGGTTCCTACGGACATAAAGGAATGGTTACCGAGGTCATCAAAGAACTCGTAAATGAGCAGGGAAAGAAATATGACGTCTGTGTCGCGATCGGACCGATGATCATGATGAAATTCGTATGTCTCCTGACAAAGGAGCTTGAGATCCCGACAGTCGTAAGCTTAAACCCGATCATGGTAGACGGAACCGGAATGTGCGGTGCATGTCGTGTGACGGTTGACGGAAAGGTAAAATTTGCCTGTGTTGACGGACCGGAATTTGACGGACATGCCGTAAACTTTGATGAGGCAATGAAACGCCAGCAGATGTATAAGACCGAGGAAGGCCGTGCACTTTTAAAACTCCGTGAGGGCGATACCCACCACGGCGGATGTGGTAACTGCAGCGAATGATCGGTGATATGGAGGAAATGACATGGATGGAATGAAAAAAGTCCCGGTAAGAGAGCAGGAGCCGAAGGTTCGCGCAACGAACTTCGAGGAAGTCTGCTATGGATATAATGAAGAAGAAGCGGTCGCAGAGGCGTCCAGATGCTTAAACTGCAAGAACGCAAGATGCGTACAGGGATGTCCGGTTAGGATCGATATCCCGGCATTCGTAAAAGAAGTAAAAGAAGGAAATTACGCAGAGGCTGCAAAGGTCATCGGCAGATCCTCCGCACTTCCGGCTGTCTGCGGACGTGTCTGCCCGCAGGAGAGTCAGTGCGAGGGCCAGTGTGTCCGCGGCATCAAGGGCGAGGCTGTCTCCATCGGTAAGCTCGAGCGTTTCGTAGCTGACTGGTCGAGAGAGAACGGTGTTGTTCCGGAGAAGCCGGAGAAGACAAACGGCATCAAGGTCGCTGTCATCGGTTCCGGTCCGTCCGGTCTTACCTGTGCAGGCGATCTCGCAAAACTCGGCTACGAGGTAACGATCTTCGAGGCTCTTCACGAGCCGGGCGGAGTTTTAACCTACGGTATCCCGGAGTTCCGTCTCCCGAAACAGGGCGTTGTACAGCCGGAGATCGAGAATGTGAAGAAGCTCGGCGTTGATATCGAGACAAACGTAATTATCGGCAAGTCTGTAACGGTGGATGAGCTGATGGATGAAGAGGGTTACAAGGCTGTCTTCATCGGTTCCGGTGCCGGTCTTCCGAGATTCATGGGAATCCCGGGCGAGAACGCGAACGGCGTATTTTCCGCGAATGAGTACCTCACAAGAAGCAACCTGATGAAGGCGTTCCGCGACGATTATGACACACCGATCGCTGCTGGTAAGAAAGTTGCTGTTGTCGGCGGTGGAAACGTAGCGATGGACGCAGCGAGAACAGCTCTCCGTCTCGGTGCAGAGGTTCATATCGTCTACAGAAGAAGTGAGGCAGAGCTTCCGGCAAGAGCAGAGGAAGTTCACCATGCAAAAGAAGAGGGGATCATCTTTAATCTCTTAACGAACCCGACTGAGATCCTGACCGATGAAAAGGGCTGGGTCAAAGGCATGGTCGTAAGAAAGATGGAACTTGGCGAGCCAGATGCATCCGGAAGACGCCGTCCGGTCGAGATCGAAGGTTCCGATTATACGATCGATGTTGATACCGTCATCATGGCGCTCGGCACTTCCCCGAACCCGTTAATCTCCTCCACAACAGGCGGACTTGAGATCAACAAGCACAGATGCATCGTTGCAGATGAGGCGAATGGCCAGACATCCCGCGAAGGTGTATTCGCAGGTGGAGATGCCGTAACCGGTGCCGCTACCGTAATTCTCGCCATGGAGGCAGGAAAAGCAGGAGCGCGCGGAATCCATGAGTATCTGAGCAGTAAGAAAGCAGAATAAAAAGAGGCGGGTCAAGACCGGACCGGTTTCCATATAGGGACCGGACCGATCTTGACCGGATGATAAAGAGCTGCTGTGGAAGAGGACTTCCGTCGGCGGCTCTTTTGATTCACAGGAGCTTTCTGTGGATCAAAAAGGCACGACTGTGCCGAGGAAGCACACTTGCGCGAAGAAGTAGGTTGCATACCTGTAAAAAATAAGATACGGAGGAAGCAAGCATGAGGAGTCCCATGACTCAGGAAGAACGATATATCAAAATGACAGAAACCCCGATCTCCCGGCTGATCCCCAGCCTGGCGATCCCAACGATCATCAGTATGCTGGTGACATCCATCTATAATATGGCGGACACCTTCTTCGTCAGTCGGATCAGCACCAGTGCATCGGCAGCGGTAGGCGTCAGTTATTCGCTGATGGCGATGATCCAGGCACTTGGATTTACACTTGGAATGGGAAGTGGAAATTATCTTTCCAGAGTCCTTGGAAGCCGGGATGAGGAGAAGGCCGAGCGGATCGCCTCCACCGGTTTTTATACGGCTATTTTTGTAGGATTTGTGTTTGCGGCGATCTGTCTGCCGAATCTGGATCTGCTGGTGCGCCTTTTAGGGGCCACCGATACGATCGCACCATATGCGAAGGATTATGCGAAATACATTCTGATGGCAGCACCTGTCATGACGGGAGCCCTTTCTATGAATAATCTGCTCCGGTTTCAGGGACTTGCCGTTTACTCCATGATCGGAATCACAACCGGTGGGATCCTGAATATGATCCTGGATCCGATCTTTATTTTTGGCCTGAATCTTGGAATCTCCGGTGCGGCTCTGGCAACGGCGCTCAGCCAGTGCATTAGCTTTGGAATCCTGTTCTTCCAGAGCCTTTTGAGAAAGGATTGTGTCCATCTCAAACCGGGAAAGATCACCTTGTCTCTTTCACTCTATGGAGAGATCCTCCATGGCGGAATCCCGTCACTTTGTCGTCAAGGTGTTGCGAGCATTGCAACCGCAGCGTTAAATGTAGCGGCGAATCCGTTCGGAGATGCAGCGATCGCAGCACTTTCCATTGTGAGCCGTTATATGATGTTCATTGGTTCGGCCATGATCGGCTTCGGACAGGGCTTTCAGCCGGTGTGCGGATTCAATTTCGGTGCGAAACGGTATGACCGCGTATTGGAAGCTTTCTGGTTCTGCGTTAAGGTCGCTGTGGTATTTCTGGTGACGCTTTCGATCGTAAGCTTTGTCGGCGCTCCGCAGATCATGCGGATCTTCCGGAAGGAAGATCTTGATGTGATTGAGATCGGAACCTGGGCATTGCGCTTCCAGTGCGTTACCCTGCCGTTGTCGGCATGGATCGTTATGTCCAATATGATGACGCAGACGATCGGATATGGCTTCCGCGCTTCCCTTGTGGCAGCAGGACGTCAGGGATTATTCCTGATCCCGGCACTCTTTGTTCTTCCGGTGAAATTCGGAATCCGAGGTTTGCAGCTGTGCCAGCCGGTAGCAGATGCTCTGACCTTTATGCTGGGAGTAGTGATTGTTCTGGGGATTTTGCGGGAGCTGAAGGAAAAACAGGAGCAGCCGGAATAGACGAGAAGAACATAAAACAGGATTTTATCCGAAAGAAGATCATTTGAATTCATGAATCTGGGGCTGTCGCACTAATGTGCGGCAGCCCCAGATTTTTTGGTATACAAGTGTGGTATACAAATAATCGACAAATAAACGATTATTTATTACTATCCCACACTATGAACGACTTGAAAAAGTCCCATAAAATAAGGATTTTTTAGAACTTACCTTCATCAGCAGCCTGCTGTACGGAAACAGCAACAGCAACTGTCGCACCAACCATCGGGTTGTTGCCCATACCGATCAGACCCATCATCTCAACGTGAGCCGGAACGGAGGAGGAACCTGCGAACTGAGCGTCAGAGTGCATACGGCCCATGGTATCTGTCATACCGTAGGAAGCCGGACCTGCTGCCATGTTATCCGGGTGAAGAGTACGGCCTGTGCCGCCGCCGGATGCTACGGAGAAGTACTTCTTGCCTTTCTCGACACATTCTTTCTTGTATGTACCTGCAACCGGGTGCTGGAAACGGGTCGGGTTGGTGGAGTTACCGGTGATGGAAACGTCTACGCCCTCTTTCCACATGATCGCAACGCCCTCTGTTACGTCGTTAGCGCCGTAGCAGTTTACTTTTGCACGCGGGCTCTCCGGATCTGTGGAGTAGCATTTGCGGAAAACTTCCTCAACTTCGCCTGTGTAGTAGTTCATCTTTGTCTCAACATAAGTAAAGCCGTTGATACGGGAGATGATCTGTGCAGCGTCTTTTCCGAGACCGTTTAAGATAACGCGGAGCGGTTTTTTACGGACTTTGTTTGCTTTCTCAGCGATACCGATCGCGCCCTCAGCGGCTGCGAAGGACTCGTGACCTGCGAGGAAGCAGAAGCAGTCTGTGTCCTCTTCCAGGAGCATTTTTCCGAGGTTGCCGTGTCCGAGACCAACTTTTCTCTGGTCAGCAACGGAACCCGGGATACAGAAAGCCTGAAGACCTTCACCGATCGCAGCAGCAGCGTCTGCGGCACGGCGGCAGTTCTTCTTGATCGCGATCGCAGCGCCTACTGTGTAAGCCCAGCATGCGTTCTCGAAACAGATCGGCTGGATCTTCTTTACCTGGTCATATACGTTAAGGCCTGCATCCTTTGTGATCTTCTCAGCTTCTTCAATGGATGCGATGCCATAGCTGTTTAAAACGGAATTGATCTTGTCAATTCTTCTCTCATAGGATTCAAATAATGCCATTGTTTTCTTCTCCTTCCAATCATTCCTGACGCGGGTCAATGATCTTCACTGCATCTGCTACGCGGCCGTACTGACCTTTTGCTTTTTCGTAAGCAGTTGTCGGATCGTCGCCTTTTTTGATGAAGTCGGTCATCTTGCCGAGGTTTACAAACTGGTAGCCGATGATCTGGTCATCAGCGTCAAGAGCGATACCGGTAACATAACCTTCTGCCATCTCGAGGTAACGCGGACCTTTCTTTAAAGTACCGTACATCGTACCAACCTGGGAACGAAGACCTTTACCGAGATCCTCAAGACCAGCGCCGATCGGAAGACCTTCCTCGGAGAATGCACTCTGGGTTCTTCCGTAAACGATCTGGAGGAAGAGCTCTCTCATTGCTGTATTGATCGCATCACAGACAAGGTCTGTGTTTAATGCTTCAAGAATTGTTCTGCCCGGAAGGATCTCTGCTGCCATAGCTGCGGAGTGAGTCATACCGGAACATCCGATGGTTTCCACAAGAGCCTCCTGAATGATACCTTCCTTTACATTCAGGGTCAGCTTACAGGCACCCTGCTGCGGAGCGCACCAGCCAATACCGTGTGTCAGACCGGAAATATCTTTGATTTCCTTGGACTGTACCCATTTCGCTTCCTCCGGGATCGGAGCTGCGCCATGGTTTACGCCCTGCGCAACCGTGCACATCTGTTCTACTTCATGTGAATAAATCATGTTGAGACTCCTTTCAATATATGGTTTTTAATGCTCGTTAAAAAAATCACATCATACCCGTTCCATTTTCTCACAAAAATGAAGTTTCGTCCATACCTTTTTCCAAAATATTCAGGTTTTGGGAAGGAATTTCAACAGAAAAAAGAACCTCCCCGGGTAGGAATAATAATGGGATTTCTTATTGCGAAACATATTCTATATAGCGGAAAAACGATGGATCAAACCAATGAAATCCTGTTCATACAGGAGAAGAGAAAAGAGATTGTAAACCCGGGATTTCAGCGTTATACTAAAAGGAACGAAATGTGATCGGGGCGGCGGTCAGATCCTGCCTGGTGCGGGAAACGATCGGCGGCTCATGTAAAAAATAACGAGGTGGATCAATGAACCTTCATAAGGATGCAAAGATGAAAATCGAACGGAAGGAAGAGCAGGAACTGGAAATTCTCGGAGAGATCCTGGAAGCGTATGTCGATACGCCGATCAAAAAGGATGCGTTTCTGATCGGAGATCTTGGTCTAGATTCCTTCCTGATCGTATATTTTATATCGGAAGTAGACGACCGTTTCGGCGCTGCGATCGAGATGCCGGAACATGTGGAGTATATGACGGTCCAGGATGTGCTGGATCAGTTAAACGGGAGAAAGTGACCGGCCAAAAAGGTGTGAAGCCGCAGCCGGATACCGGAAAGCGGCTCGTACAGCAGAACCGGAGGACAGGAGAAAATACATATGGAAAAAACACTGGAAGAGAAAAAAGAACTTGCTGCGAAGGTGATCGCGGCATTAAAAAAAGAGTATCCGGATGCGGACTGCACGCTGGATTACAACGAAGCATGGAAACTTTTGGTCAGCGTGCGCCTGGCGGCCCAGTGCACGGATGCGAGAGTCAATGTGGTCGTTCAGGATCTCTATAAAAAATTCCCGGATGTGAAATCGCTGGCGGAAGCGGATGTGAACGAGATCGAGGAGATCGTCCGTCCCTGCGGACTCGGGAAGAGCAAGGCGCGCGATATCAGCGCCTGCATGAAGATCCTCTGGGAACAGTATCATGGAAATGTGCCGGATGACTTTGACGCACTCTTAAAACTCCCGGGCGTCGGAAGAAAGAGCGCGAATCTCATCATGGGTGATGTCTTCGGAAAACCGGCGATCGTCACCGATACCCACTGCATCCGCCTGACAAACAGGATTGGTCTCGTGGACGGGATCAAGGACCCGAAAAAAGTTGAGATGGCGCTCTGGAAGATCATTCCGCCGGAGGAAGGAAATGATTTCTGCCACCGCCTCGTGGAACATGGACGGGCTGTCTGCACTGCGCGGACAAAGCCGTACTGTGACAGGTGCTGCCTGGCGGAGTTCTGCGAGAAGAACGGGGTGGAGTAAAGAAGGTCTGAACTGCCATGAATCCGAACGGAACTATCGGTGGCAGATCGTGTAAATGAATATAAAGAAAGGTCAGAATGGAAAGGCGTCCATTCTGACCTTTTTGGTATCAGGATTCGTTTTTGCGATCGTGCAGTGGGAAATCAGGAACTCTGACCTAGTTTGCCGTCTCGTTCTCAAATTTCTCCACGTATTTTTCCTGAATCAGCTTTACGAGTTCCGGAGCTTTTCCGCCGATCGGAGTTCCGTTCATCTCGCAAGCCGGAGAACAGAATTTTGTGGAGCTGGAGACGATGATCTCATCGGCATCCATGAGTTCCGCCATCGTGAACGGTGTCTCATCGACCGGGATCCCGTTGTCTTTGCAGATCTGGATGATATGCATTCTTGTGATGCCCGGGAGGATGTAGTGGTCGGTCGGGTGAGTCTTGAAAATCCCGTCTTTGATGATGGAGACATTGCTGTGGGCGCACTCGGTGACAACATCGCCGCGGTGGAAGACGCATTCCCCGCATCCCATGGACTCGGCTTTCTCGGCGGCCATGACGTTGACAAGGAGGTTTAAGGTCTTGATGTTGCAGTGAAGGAACCGGGTATCCTCAACATCGGTGAGCTTCAGGCGTTTGCTGGAATCTGCCGGTTTTCCCGGTTTCATAAAGATCCAGAGATTCGGCTTTGTGCCTTTTTCCGGGAACTGGTGCTGGCGGATGCCGGTTCCGCGGGTCATCTGCCAGTAGATGAAGATATCGCTGTCGTCCATCTTCGCGAGCATGTCATAGAGGATCGCGGTCAGTTCTTCCCGTGTATAAGGAATCTCGATCCTGAGAAGGCCCGCACTGTTGAAAAAGCGGTCGAGATGTTCTTTTAAGGCGAAGATCTTTCCGTTTCTTGCAAGTGTTGCTTCATATACACCGTCCCCGAAGTAGCAGGCACGGTCATTCATCGGCACGGTCATCTCCTCGAGAGGACCGAATTTCCCATTGTAATATCCAAGTGTTTTCATAATGATTTCCTCCTGAATTCAAGTGGTTGCGGCACAAGGGCAGGGATTGTTCCCTTTGTGGTATCATAACATGAAACGCGGGCGTTGTAAAGAATATGGGGTGAACAGGGTTGTGGAAACTTCATAAAAAGTTCGGAAATCTTTCGTTGTAATATGGCATATTTTCCGGTATAATAGGAATGATCATGAAAAGAAACCACCTGTGCAGAAATGGGTGGCGAGCATAATAATGAAGGAAAGTGCAGGAAATTACCAATGAACATCAGTATGAACCCAAATGGTGAACTGTACCAGTCGGCTGTCAACGCGCCGGGAGCGATCGATATCCCGGAGAGCTTTTTAAATGAGGCACGTCAGTTCCGGGAGTTAAATATGCGCTACGCATGCGCAATCCGGGAAGTGAAGACGAAATTGGAAGTATTGAACGACGATCTCGCAGTTCGGAATCAGAGAAACCCGATCCAGATGATCAAATCCCGAGTGAAAAAGCCGGAGAGCATCATCGAAAAACTCCACAGAAGAGGATTCCCGATCTCCGTAGAGTCGGTGCGGGAAAATCTCTACGATGTGGCGGGGATCCGCGTGATCTGTTCGTTTGTGGATGATATCTATACCGTCGCCGAGATGCTGGCGCGACAGGATGATATCAACGTTCTCATGGTAAAAGACTATATCCGCTGCCCGAAGGTCAACGGATACCGCAGCTACCATATGATCATCGAAGTTCCGGTATTCTTCTCCGACCGGAGGGAAAACATGCGCGTGGAGGTCCAGATCCGGACGATCGCGATGGACTTCTGGGCGAGTCTGGATCATCAGATGAAGTATAAGAAGGATGTGGAAGATGCGAGTGAGATCAGCGATGAACTGAAAGAGTGTGCAGAGGTGATCGCACAGACGGATCTTAAAATGCTGGCGCTCCGCCGGAAAATCGAAGACCGTGAGAGCAGGGAAAATCCCCTCAAGTTTGATAAAGATCTGCCGTAGGCCGAAAAGAACAGCCGGCAGCAGATGCAAAAAAGAGAAGAGCGGGCAGACGACAACAGAAAGCTGAGGAAAAAGCTGTTTGTCGAATGCGTCCTTAATAGAGATAGCAGCACAGGGTTTCGGTGATCCGGAACCCTGTTTTTTTGTACAGGGAAAGCGCCGGGAGATTGTCACCGGAGACCTGAAGGAGAACCGGGCGTTTATGATCAGAAGAACCGGCGCAGGATGAAGCTGGGACCGGGGCGTCAGAAACAGTCCGACCGGTGTAAAGATCCGTCAGGAGATTTTCGGTGTCTGAAAACAGTCCTACAAGGACAGTCTGTAAAAATGAGGTTCCGTATCCTTTTCCACGCTGCGATCTTTCCACTTCAAAACCGTAGAGATAGTAGTGGGACGGGAAGACAGAAAAATTTACGATGGCATGTCCGGATCGAAAACAGAGTGTCAGGGTCCCGTCGATATCCAGAGTTTCGAGCTGAACATCAGTGAGAAAGCCGGATGGCGCAGCCGCAGACTCCGCATGGTCAGTTCGCCGGACAGCAGTAGAAAAATCCTCCGGCAGCAGCTCCATCATATGTTCCTCAGAGTCCTGTTCCGCTCCGATCGCCTCAAGGACAGCGGCGGTGTTCCGGTCTTTCTGATCCACATAGAAGAGCAGTTCGGAATCCTCTGGAAGTTCCTGGATCCCCTGATCCAGAAGCGCAGAGAAGAGTCCCTGACCGCGGAATTCTGGATCTGTAAAGGCGGAGCACTCAAACAGAAGGTTGTCCACCGGAACAAAAGCGATGGCGGAGACGGTGTGCCTATCGTATTCAGAAAAAAGAAACAGGGATGCATCCTCAAAAGGGAAAGAGAGCGAGGTGTGATCGTGAGCTGTGCATGTATTTACCATGGTTTGGATCTGGTCTTTCCGGAAAGAATCTAAAGAAGAGACGCAGTATGATTTCATCATAAACCTCCTGTAACTGAGTGGAAAAATCGGTGAAAAACATTCCCTTTCAGGAACAAAGTATGTGGATCCGGCGGGAGTTTTATCTGCCGGGGATAAAAATGCAGAAGTGAAGTGCGGAAGAGAGAAAAAACTCAAATTCCGCACCATAGAATCACTGCCGCCATCGTGTTCAGATGAAGATAAGTATATACAGAAAAATACTTCAATTCAAGGAATTTTCCGTGTTTTTTTCTATTGCCGCCATGCAAAAGGGGTGATAAAATGGTTCCTAGTCTCAAAAATGGTTGGACCATTTTATACTGTCTCTCCGCAAGCCTGCGAAGATCGCAGAAAACAGAGACAGAATCTGACAACAGGAGGAAAACAAAAATGAAGTACGTGAAAGAAATTGTGATCATTTTCGGGATCACGATGGTGGGGGAACTCTTGAATATGTTCATTCCGCTGCCGGTTCCCGCCGGAGTGTATGGACTGTTCATTCTTCTCGGCGGTTTATGCACGAAAGCGATCTCCCTTTCCGATGTGGAAGTGACGGGAAACCTGCTTCTGGATCTGATGCCGGTCATGTTTATTCCGGCCGCTGTCGGGATCATCGATAAGATCGAAGAGTTAAAAGTCATTATGATCCCGATGCTCATCATCACCTTTGTGACCACTTTCATCGTCATGACTATCACCGGCAAGACGGCAGAGTGGATCATCAAGAGACAGAAAAAGAGGGAGAAATAGAAATGTCATTGTACTTTGGAGTATTTATCAGTCTGTTCGCATACCTGATCGGTATGAAGTTAAAGAAAAAATTCGGATGGCCAGTGTTAAACCCGCTGCTCGTCGCGATCATCCTTGTGATCGCATTCTTAAAAGCGACCGGGATCAGCTATACCGATTACAACACAGGTGCATCCTATATCAGTTATTTTTTGACACCGTCAACGGTTTGTCTTGCAATTCCACTGTATAAGCAGTTAGAATTATTAAAGAAAAACCTGACAGCAGTCGCAGCAGCGATCACAGCCGGAGTCATCGGAAGTGTCGTCAGCGTCTATGTGATGTCCATGATCTTCCGTCTGGAACATGTCCACTATGTTTCCCTGCTTCCGAAGTCCATCACGACAGCGATCGGAATGGGAGTATCGGAGGAAGCCGGCGGGATCGTGACGATGACGATCGTCAGCATCATCCTGACGGGAATCCTCGGAAATATCGTTGCAGATGGCTGGTTTAAGCTTGTCGGCATCAAGGAACCGATCGCGAAAGGACTGGCACTCGGAACTTCCGCGCATGCGATCGGAACCGCAAAGGCGCTGGAGCTCGGCGAGGTCGAAGGTGCGATGAGCAGCCTGTCGATCGCGGTAGCAGGCCTTATGACGGTCGTTGCAGTGCCGATCATGTCAGGATTGCTCTAAAATAAAAAGTGCAAAAGGAGAGAAAACCATGGCTGAGAGAGTAAAGAAACGTTCAGAGATCAGAGAACAGGATACCTGGAAACTGGAGGACATGATCGCATCGCCGGAGAAGTTTGAAGAACTTGCGGACGGAGTGGAAGAGCGGATCCCGGGGTATGAGACATACCGGGGAAAACTCGGAAGTTCGGCCGATCTGCTTAAAAGTTACCTGGAATTTGATGAATCGATGGATGAGACGATCTCTCTCCTCTATGCGTATGCGATGCAGAAACGCGATCAGGATACCTCTGTCAGCGAGAACCAGGCACTGGTGTCCAGAGTCCAGTCTCTTGCGGTAAAAGCAATGGCTGCTTCGTCCTTCGCCCAGCCGGAGATCCTGGAGATCCCGGATGAGACGATGAACGGATTCCTGGAAACGGATGAGTTAAAGGCGTATAAACTCCAGATCGAACGTCTGCTCGCGAAAAAACCGCATATGCTTTCAGAGAAGGAGGAAGCAATCTTAGCGTCTGCTTCCGAGATCGCGCACACTCCGTCATCGGTATTCTCCTTATTTAATAATGCAGATTTGAAATTTGACCCGGTTGAGGACGAGAACGGGGAACTCGTTGAGGTGACCCACGCGAGATACGGGAAACTCATCGAAAGCAAAAAGCGGAGTGTCAGAGAGGCGGCCTTCCATTCTCTCTACAAAGGATACCGTCAGTTTGCGAACACGATCGCGGCGACCTACGAAGGCAACGTCAAGCAGGGAAATTTCTATGCAAAAATGCGTCAGTATCCGTCGGCAAGAGCCATGTACCTTGCGGAAAACGAGATCCCGGAGCGTGTTTACGATAACCTCCTGGAATCAGTCCATGATGCGCTCCCGCTGCTGCACCGGTATATGGGATTCCGGAAAAAATGCCTGGACCTTCCGGAGCTGCACATGTATGATCTCTATGTGCCGCTCACGGATGAGTATGAGAAAACGTACTCCTACAAAGAGGCACAGGAACTGATCCTGAAGGCATTAAAACCTCTCGGAGAGGAATATTTAAACCTCTTAAAGAATGGTTTCGGGAACCGCTGGATCGATGTCTATGAAAATGAGGGAAAGCGGAGCGGAGCCTACTCGAACTGCGTTTACGGCGTGCATCCGTACGTGCTGATGAGCTTTGACGGAACGCTGGATTCCGTCCTCACCCTGGCACATGAGATGGGACATTCGATCCACTCCTGGTACTCCAATGCCAACCAGACCTACACGTATGCCGGATATAAGATCTTTGTGGCGGAGGTTGCATCGACCTGCAATGAGATCCTGATCTTAAACTATATGATCAATGAGACGAAGGACAGGAAGGAGAAGTTTTACCTCATCAACCAGCTCGCTGAGCGTTTCCGCACAACGCTGTTCCGCCAGGCGATGTTCGCGGAATTTGAGGCAGAGACTTACCGGCTTTCCTGGAGCGGGACTCCTCTCACAAAAGATTTGCTCTGCAGTCTTTACCATGAGCTGAATTCGGAGTATTATGGAGAAGAGACTGTGATCGATGAGGACATTGATCATGAGTGGGAGCGGATCCCACACTTCTACATGCAGTTTTATGTCTACCAGTACGCGACAGGATTTTCCGCGGCGATGGCGATCGCAAGGCGGATCCTTTCTGGGGACGAAAAGACAAAAGAAGGTTATTTCCGGTTCTTAAAGGGAGGATGCTCAAAGACGCCGGTGGAGCTTTTAAAGTTAGTCGGGCTTGATATGGAAAAGCCGGATGTCGTCAATGAGGCGATGAAGGTGTTTGAAGGACTCATCAAAGAGTTGAAAGGTTCCTTTTCATGAACGGAAATTTTCTGAACTGAAAATTCCGTGTGATCAGCTGCGGGGCGGATCTTGTCAGACCGTCTTCCGGACTGAATTGGTGAGGAGCGGACCGGAGTGGATGGAAAAAAGGAATTGACAGTTTTGCCGGATCTGGCGATCGATCATCCGGCATGAGGGGAAGAGGCGAGCGGTTATGAGTATTTATGAGGCGATTTTTAACAGATGTTCGGTCCGCGAGTATGAGATGGAGAAACTTGCACCGGGACGGCTGGAGGCGCTGGAGCGGTATCTGAAAAATATCGCGCTCCTCGATGAGGAGAAAACGGTAAAATTTGAGATCATAGACAATTCAGACGGAAAGCAGAAGATCCATGGTCTCTGGAAGGTCGAGGCGCCGTACTATCTTGCCGTCTATTGCGGGAATGACCAGCTGTCCGTGCGGAATGCCGGATATGCGGCTGAGCAGGCAGTCCTTTACCTCACATCAAAGGAACTCGGAACCTGTTATCTCGGGGCGACGAAGGCCGGAGAGGAGAAAAAAGACGGTCTGAAACGTTTCCTCGTGATCGCGTTCGGACGGGCTGCGGGACGCCCGTCCCGCGATTCTTCCCTGGCTCACCGCGCTTCCCTTGCGGCGCTCTGCGCGTTCAAGGACGAACCGGGGGAGCAGGTGAAGGCGATCCTGCGTGCCGCGAGACTCGCTCCGTCCTCATTCAATTCCCAGCCATGGCGCTTTGTCGTCTATTCGGACCGGATCTATATCTTTGCGAAAAAAACACTCCCGTTTTCCGGAAAAGAAAAGCGCGCCTTTAAGGAATTCAACATCGGCATCATGCTCTCCCACATCATGCTGGCCGCCGAGGAGCTCTGGATGAACATGGAGACCCAGGTGGAAGACCAGTTCGCGAAGAAAGATTACAAGAACGGGGAATACGTCTGTACGATCATGTTCCACAGTTGATAAAAGTATAAAAACAGAGAACGGCAGCTGGCGTGGGTACCAGGTGCCGTTCTTTTTGTATAGCAGGAAATTCCGATGGAACTTCCAGCTATACAAAAAGGCACTGTGTGCCTAAGATGCGCACTCGCGCGAAGATGAAGGTTGTCGCAGGCGACCGCGCTCGGCGCGAGAATGTGCCGAGGCACATTCCATTTTGTTTAGCAGATAAATTGAACATCATAACGATGCAGAAAAAGACTTCTGTCACAATATTTGAAAAATCTTTGCAAAATGCGGAAATTTTTTCAGAACCTATATTTTTACTTGAAACAGAAAAACTCTTATGCTAAAATTGGTAAGAATAAGGTGTTTTAGAAACGTAACTACATCGGAGGAGGAAACTATGATCAGTCAGCTCATACAGAAGATTCAGAAGACAAAGGCACCGATCTGCGTCGGTCTTGACCCTATGTTAGGTTATATCCCGAACCATATTGTACAGAGAGCATTCAAGGACTTCGGCGAGACCATGGAAGGCGCTGCCGAGGCTGTATGGCAGTTTAATAAAGAAATTATCGATAACACTTATGATTTGATTCCCTCAGTGAAACCGCAGATTGCAATGTATGAGCAGTTTGGCATTGAGGGTCTTAAAATATATGCCCGCACGATCGAGTATTGCCAGAACAAGGGACTCCTTGTGATCGGCGATGTCAAGAGAGGCGATATCGGATCCACTTCCTCCGCGTATGCAGTTGGACATATCGGAAGCGTAAAAGTCGGAAGCAACGTATGCCGCGGCTTCAATACAGACTTCATTACCGTAAATCCGTACCTCGGAACAGACGGCATCAAACCGTTCGTCAATGTCTGCAACGATGAGGACAGAGGACTTTTTGTTCTCGTTAAAACCTCCAACCCGTCCAGCGGTGAGTTCCAGGACCGTCTTGTAGACGGAAGACCTCTCTATGAGTTAGTCGCTGAGAAGGTCGTTGAGTGGGGCGAAGCGAGCATGGACGGCGATTACAGCAACGTCGGTGCGGTTGTCGGCGCTACTTATCCGGAGATGAGCAAGATCTTAAGAAAGCTCATGCCGAAGACTTATTTCCTGGTACCGGGTTACGGTGCACAGGGCGGTACTGCGAAAGACTTAATGCACTGCTTTAACGAAGATGGACTCGGAGCTGTCGTAAACTCCTCCCGTGGTATCATCGCAGCTTATAAGCAGGAGAAATATGCGAAATTCGGTCCGGAGCACTTTGCAGAGGCATCCAGACAGGCCGTTATCGACATGATCGCAGATATCAATTCTGTATTATAAATGAAAAAACGCAATTGTTCAGAAAAGTATTGTAACCAGAAAAGCTGTACAACTGCGGAATGATCCACATTGAAAAAATAATCATCAGCCATGGCCATTCGTCCGTGGCTGATGTGTTGTAATAAGGAGGGAACCATGGCACAGAAAAAAGTAAACGCTGTGATCCACAGCCAGGAGAAGCTGGCGGAGGGGATCTACAGCATGTGGCTTGACGCACCGGAGATGGCAGAAGCGGCTGTTCCGGGACAGTTTATCGCTGTTTACACAAATGACCCGTCAAAACTTCTTCCGCGTCCGATCAGTATCTGTGAGGCAGACAAGGAGAATGGAAGACTTCGGATCGTTTACCGCATCGCGGGAGCCGGCACAAAGGAGTTTTCCGAATGCAAGGCAGGCGATACCCTGGATATTATGGGGCCGTTGGGAAATGGATTCCCTTTAAAGAAGAAAAAGGCATTCCTGATCGGCGGAGGGATCGGAATCCCGCCGATGCTGGAACTCGCGAAGAACCTGGACTGCGAAAAGACAGCAGTCATCGGTTACAGAGATCAGGAGACCTTCCTTGCGGACGAGCTTCGCAAATATGCTGATGTTGTGATCGCAACGGAGGACGGAAGTGTCGGAACAAAGGGAAATGTCATCGACGCGATCCGCGCGGAGAAGCTCACCGCGGATATCATCTACGCATGCGGACCGACTCCGATGTTAAAGGCACTGAAAGCTTATGCGATGGAGAACGGGATTGAGTGTTACATTTCCCTGGAAGAGAAGATGGCGTGTGGGATCGGTGCCTGTCTTGGCTGCGTATGCCACAGCAAAGACATCGATGAGCACAGCAACGTGAGAAACAAGAGGATCTGCAAGGACGGTCCGGTCTTCCGCGCCGAAGAGGTAGAGCTCCTGACTCCGGACGAGCAGCGCGAGCGCATCGCCTCCGGCATCATGATCAAAAAGGAGGAACAGGCATGAATACAAAAGTAACACTGGCCGGTGTGGAGTTAAAGAACCCGGTGATGACCTGTTCCGGTACCTTTGGTTCCGGTATGGAATACGGCGAGATGATCGATCTTGACCGTCTCGGAGCTGTTGTGACAAAGGGAATCGCAAATGTTCCGTGGCCGGGAAATCCGACTCCGCGTGTGACGGAAGTTTACGGCGGAATGTTAAATGCGATCGGTCTTCAGGGACCGGGTGTTGATGTTTTCATGAAGCGCGACGTTCCGTTTTTAAGACAGCATGATACAAAGATCATCGTCAATGTCTGCGGAAAGTCCGAGAGCGACTATGTGGACGTTGTGGAGCGCCTTGCGGACGCCGACGTGGACATGCTCGAGATCAACATCTCCTGCCCGAATGTAAAGGAAGGCGGGATCGCGTTCGGTCAGGATCCGAAATGCGCGGAGCAGATCACAAAGGCAGTCAAAAAGGTTGCAAAGCAGCCGGTGATCATGAAACTTTCCCCGAACGTGACCGACATCGCGGAGATGGCGAGAGCCGTTGAGGCAGGCGGAGCGGACGTGGTATCCTTGATCAATACGATCACGGGTATGAAGATCGACATCAATAAGCGGACCTTCGCGTTGGCAAACAAGACCGGCGGTATGTCCGGTCCGGCGATCAAACCGGTCGCTGTCCGCATGGTATATCAGGTTGCGAACGCAGTAAAGATCCCGGTAATCGGAATGGGCGGCATCATGACAGCTGAGGACGCGCTGGAGTTCATCCTCGCGGGCGCGACAGCCGTGTCCGTCGGAACCGCGAACTTCATCAACCCGGATACAACGATCCAGGTGATCGAGGGAATTGAGGCATATATGAAGAAGTACGGCGTGGAGGACATCCACGAGCTGATCGGCGCCGTACACTGAACATAAGGATCGCATTCCTGCACGGCAGGGACGCCATCTGACAAAAAGCCGGCAGATAACGATATCGGAAATCTGCGAAACAGTATATTATCTTGAAAGGAATGGATGAAAAATGGAAAAGTACAAGCAGGAATTTATCGAATTCATGGTTGATTGCGGCGTATTAAAATTTGGAGACTTCGTGACAAAGAGCGGAAGAAAGACCCCGTTCTTCGTAAACACAGGATTCTATCGCACAGGCGCTCAGCTTCGCAAGCTCGGCGAGTACTATGCGAAAGCGATCAATGACACATTCGGAACAGACTTCGATGTTCTCTTCGGACCGGCTTACAAGGGAATCCCGCTGACTGTTGCGACCAGCATGGCGATCAACGAGCACTTCGGCGCAGACATCAAATACTGCTCCAACAGAAAAGAAGTAAAAGATCACGGCGACAAGGGAATCCTTCTCGGCAGCCCGATCGCTGACGGTGACAAGGTTGTGATCATCGAGGATGTAACAACAGCAGGTACTTCCATCGAGGAGACTCTTCCGATCATCAAGGCACAGGGCGATGTCGATGTTCTCGGTCTTGTTGTCTCTGTTGACCGCTGCGAGAGAGGAAAAGGCGAGAAATCCGCACTCACAGAGATCCAGGAGAAATACGGTTTCCGCACAACAGCGATCGTAACCATGAAGGAAGTCGTTGAGCACCTTTACAATAAGGAGTACAAGGGAAAAGTGATCATCGACGATACATTAAAAGCAGCGATCGACGCATACTATGAGCAGTATGGTGTAAAATAATAAAGGAGCGGTTCTATGGAAAAGATTTATAAGACCATGAGAAACACAGGCGCAGCGAGCATCGCGGTCGGAATTATCGTTGCATCTGTCGGACTTGCTGCCGGGATCATCGCGATCGTGAACGGCGCACTGCTTCTTAAGAGAAAATCAGATATTACTTTCTAAAAAATTGATTTCAGGGAAAGATGATGCAGCGGGAGATGCGGCTGAAATGGCGGCATCTCCTTTCCTGCTTTTCTCCCGTAAGGTCCGGTTCTGCAAGAAATGCGAAAAGAATGCGGGAAAGCACCCGCCCGGGAACGGGAGACAATAAAAATGGAGAAGTTTGAAGATGAAAAAACACAGACATCGGATTCTTGGGGCGGTCTTTTTCGTCCTGTATCTGGTTCTGCTGACATATTTCCTGTTTTTCGCCGAAGAGATGGGGCGCAGCCCCGATGCGAGGGCCGAATATTCCTACAACCTGACCCTTTTTAAAGAGATTCGGCGTTTTATTTTATACAGGGACATTCTTGGCTGGCGCGCGGTATTTTTAAATATTTTCGGCAACGTGCTGGCGTTTATGCCGTTTGGCTTTTTTTTGCCGGTCATCTGGGAGCGGACGAGACACTGGTATATCACCGTGATCTTAAGCTTTGCCATGAGTCTCACCGTGGAAACGATGCAGCTCGTCGGCAAGGTTGGAAGTTTCGATGTGGATGATCTGCTCTTGAATACCATCGGCGGTTTTGTCGGGTATATTATTTTTGCCCTTGCGAAAGGCGTGTGGGAGAGATACAGTGGAACGAATCGGAAATAAAGTATCGTATATAAAAAAGCCGCTGGCAAAAAACAGTTTTGTGGCGGCGGGACTTGTGACGGCGGCGCTTCTTTTTTACGCCGCGGCCATCGGTTTATCCTATCACACCCAGGGGAATGCGCCGCTTGCGGCAGCAGCTCTGGGTTTTTGCAGTATTATCACTGCGGTATCATCGGTGGTCTACGGGATCTTCGCGATGATGGAGAAGGAGAAAAATTACATTCTGGCGAAGATCTGTCTCGCGGCGGCGGGGATCCTGCTGCTCGTGTGGGCACTGATGATCGTATTTGCGCTGTAATGAAATGGAGGCATGAGACATGGAACAAGATCTGATCAGAGAGCGCTATGACCTTTCCATGGCGCGGATCCGGGATTTTCTGACGGAGGAGACAGTACCGGAAGTTTACCGGGATTATTTTAAAAAGGTGACGGAGCTCATCATTCAGTGCGGCGAAGTCCTGAAGGCAAAGGAAGACGGAAGTCTTGACAAGATGACTCTGGAAGAGGGGAGAGCCTTAAATCAGAAGCTCTATGCGGACGTTCTCCCGGGAGCCTATGAGACAAGCTACGCGAATCCGGCTTATGCTGTGCAGACGCTCGGAGAGGAGTATGGAAAGCTTCTTTCTTATCTCTATGCGGAGATCCGTGCAGACATCGTCTATGCATTTGAGGGGCGTGTTCTCGATCTCGTGATCGGAAACGAGGCGCTGATCGAGATCTACAACCTGTTTGAGGGCGAGGCGCTTCCGGCAGCGAAGGAGATCAAGGACGTCCTCTACTGGAGTGCGAGCGATTACTGTGATGTGACATTGACCTACCGCGTGCGGGAAGGCGTCGATCCAACGCTTGACTTTGCGAAGAAGATCATCATGGAGAGTGAGCTCTCGGATCTTTCTTACCTATACCGCTTCGGCGAGTATATCTCCCTGGAGGAGGAAAAGATAGCGGCGTTCTTAAACAGCCTGCCGGAGGAAGAGATCAGGAAGATGGCGGATACCTATACAGACGGATATATCCGCGGATTTGAGGTCATGGGACGCGATCTCTCGAAAAAGAAAACGGCGGCAATCCGCTATCCGGTCGGAATGGAGCGCATGGTTCGCCAGGCGGTGAAGAATTTCGAGGTAGCAGGTCTTTCCGTGATCTTCCCGCGGGGTGCGGTCGGCAGCATCAACCGGAATCCGGCTGGGCGCGGCGGCTATACATCGTCTTCCCCGAACAGACAGTATGACTATGATCACCGGTATGACAGCGCGGTCTACATGGACAAGGCGTTCCGTGACCGGAAGATCGGCGTTTTAAAGACGGCGTATGAACAGTATAAGGAAGACGCGGCTGTCTATGCGGGACCGGCGGTCATCGAGACGTTCGGGGAGCCGGGATTTGAGCCGGTGAATAAGCCGGAGGCATGGGCATTTACGGAGAAACAGCAGAATCTCTATCTGGAGTACCGGAATCTTTCCATGCCGGTCGTGAACGAGTATATCCCTGGCGACGAGACGAGTTTTACGATCATCGCGTTCCCGGTCCCGGCGATCGGAGAGAAGTTCCCGGAGATCTTTCAGGAGACGATCCGGATCAACACGCTGGATTATGAGCTGTACCGGGATATGCAGCAGAAGATCATCGATGTACTTGACACCGCAAAGTATGTGGAGGTCATCGGAAAGGGAGAGAACCGGACGAACATGCAGGTACAGCTTGCTGCTCTTTCTGATCCGGAGAAGCAGACGAAGTTTGAGAACTGCGTGGCGGATGTGAATATTCCGCTCGGCGAGGTGTTTACTTCACCGAAGCTTGTAGGGACGAACGGAATCTTAAATGTGGGAACGGTCTATATCGGAGATATCCAGTACCGGAATCTTCTGATGGAGTTCAAAGACGGACGTGTGGTTTCGGCGGTCTGCGACAATTTCGAGAAGGACGGGACAGTGGACTTTGAGGCCGGCCATCGTCTGATCGTGCAGGGGATCATGAATGGTCATGAGGTGCTTCCGCTCGGCGAGTTTGCGATCGGAACGAACACGACGGCGTATGCGATGGCGGAGAAGTTCGGGATCCTGGACCGGCTGCCGATCCTGATCGTCGAAAAGATGGGACCGCATTTTGCGGTCGGTGATACTTGTTACAGCTGGTCGGAGGACAGTCCGATGTATAATCCGGATGGGAAAGAGATGATCGCGCGGGACAATGAGGTTTCGATCTTGCGGAAGGAAGATGTCTCGAAGGCGTATTTCGGAGTGCATACGGATATTACGATCCCATATAAGGAGCTGGAGAGGATTTCGGCTGTGCGTGAGGATGGGACGAAGGTGGATCTGATCCTTGATGGGAGATTTGTGCTGGCGGGGCTGGATGAGTTGAACAGGCCGCTGGGGGAGGAGTAAGATCGCTTTTTAAGTTGAAATGGGTGCCTTTGGAGGTGCAGGTGAGCTGCATGTTCGGGGCGCCTTTTTTGTGATGTGATTGGGTTGGCGAGGGTACGCGGTGAGCTTCCGGGCTGGAGTACACAGGGATGCGGGGATGTGGCAAAATCTACGATTCCCACTTGACGTGCATGGGAAAACCTTGTATTATGATTGATAAGGAATTATTGTTATTCCAATACTATATATTAGTGAAACTTATCAATATTTGTTACACTCATAAGGAGAAAAGACAATGGCAAAAGTTGGAATTGTAATGGGCAGTGACTCTGATATGCCGGTTATGGCGCAGGCTGCCGAGGTACTGGAACAGTTTGGGATTGATTTTGAGATGACGATCATTTCCGCACACAGGGAGCCTGATACTTTCTTTGAGTATGCGAAGAGTGCTGAGAGCAGGGGCATGAAGGTGATCATTGCCGGTGCAGGTAAGGCGGCTCATCTTCCGGGAATGTGTGCAGCAATCTTCCCGCTTCCGGTTATCGGAATCCCGATGAAGACTTCTGACCTTGGCGGGGTGGATTCCCTCTATTCGATCGTACAGATGCCGTCCGGGATCCCGGTTGCAACGGTAGCGATCAACGGCGGAAAGAATGCCGGTATTCTTGCTGCAAAGATCCTTGCGGCTTCGGATGCGGATCTCCTTGAAAAGTTAAAGGCATATTCTGAGAAGATGAAGACGGAAGTGGAGAGCAAGGCGGAGAAGCTCGACAAGATCGGATATAAGGAGTATCTTGCTTCCATGAAGAAGTGATCGGATGATACCACCATCCCAAACCATGAATAAGCAGCCGTTTTGCGCAGGAAAATGAGCAGAGTATGGCTGTTTTAGGAAATTGCAGGAGCACGAAGTGTGGAACAATACGGTATCAGGGGGCAAAAAATTTTGCACACGATATCATCTGATATAGAAAAATTAAGGAAAGGAAAAGCTATCATACATCTTCTGGATGTCTGCGATAGCCGGGAATACATATGGATTACAAGAAAGCCGGAGTTGATATTGAGGCTGGTTACAAGTCTGTGGAGCTGATGAAAGAGCATGTGAAGAAGACGATGCGTGAGGAAGTTTTAGGTGGTCTTGGAGGATTTTCCGGTGCTTTTTCTCTTGCAAAGATCAAGGATATGGAGGAGCCGGTTCTTCTTTCCGGTACGGACGGATGCGGAACAAAGGTAAAGCTTGCGATGATCATGGACAAGCACGACACGATCGGTATCGATGCAGTTGCGATGTGTGTGAATGATATCGCATGTGCGGGCGGCGAGCCGTTATTCTTCCTGGACTATATTGCATGCGGCAAGAACTATCCGGAGAAGATCGCGGATATCGTCAAGGGTGTTGCAGACGGCTGTCTCCAGTCCGAAGCTGCTCTGATCGGCGGTGAGACTGCGGAGCATCCGGGTCTGATGGCTGAGGATGAGTATGATCTTGCCGGTTTTGCGGTTGGCGTCTGCGATAAGAAGGAGATGATCACAGGTGAGAATCTCCAGCCAGGTGATGTCCTGATCGGAATGGCTTCCACGGGTGTTCATTCCAACGGTTTTTCTCTTGTACGCAAGGTTTTTGAGAAAGAGATGACAAAAGAGGGCTTAAATACATATTATGATGAGCTTGGAAAGACTCTCGGCGAGACGCTTCTTGCTCCGACAAGGATCTATGTAAAGGCTTTAAAGAACGTAAAGAATGCAGGTGTTACGATCAAGGCGTGCAGCCATATCACAGGCGGCGGTTTCTATGAGAATGTTCCGCGTATGTTAAAGGATGGCGTCCGCGCGGTGATCCACAAGGACAGCTATCTGATCCCGCCGATCTTCCCGATGATGCAGCAGAAGGGTGAGATCGATGAGAAGATCATGTACAACACGTTCAACATGGGAATCGGTATGGTCGTTGCAGTCGCTGAGGAGGATGTCCGTGCGGCGATGGCAGCCATGAAGGCAGCGGGAGATACCCCGTATATCATCGGTTCCATCGAGGCAGGAGAAAAGGGAGTGACCTTATGTTAAGAGTCGGCGTTCTCGTTTCCGGAGGAGGAACAAATCTTCAGGCGATCCTCGATGCGATCGATGCGGGTACGATCCGCAATGCGAAGGTGGAGGTCGTGATCAGCAACAATGCGGGTGCATTTGCCTTAGAACGCGCGAAAAAGCACGGGATCCCGGCAGAATGCCTGTCCCCGAAGGAGTTTGCGTCCAGAGAGGAATTTAATGAGGCGCTTGTCGCGAAGATCGATTCCTACCATCTGGATCTGATCGTGCTGGCCGGATACCTGGTAAAGATCCCGGCGGCTATGATCGAAAAATACAGAAATAAGATCATCAATATCCATCCGTCCCTGATCCCGTCCTTCTGCGGTGTCGGCTTTTACGGATTGAAGGTCCACGAGGCTGCGCTTGCGAGAGGCGTGAAGATCACCGGTGCGACGGTGCATTTTGTGGATGAGGGAATGGATTCCGGTCCGATCATCCTGCAGAAAGCGGTTGAAGTGGAAAAAGGCGATACGCCGGAGGTTCTTCAGCGCCGTGTCATGGAGCAGGCGGAGTGGAAGATCCTTCCGAAGGCGATCGACATGATCGCGAACCACGAGATCTGATCGTATCTGTCCTGGCTGATATGTATTTTTACATGTTGCCAGGACAGTCGGCTTATGTCATAGGGAAGTTTACAGGAGGAAGAATAGATGAAGGTTTTAATCGTTGGAAGCGGCGGAAGAGAGCATGCGATCGCATGGAAGGTCGCTCAGAGCAAAAAAGTCGACAAGATCTACTGTGCGCCGGGCAATGCCGGAATCTCCGAGGTGGCGGAGTGCGTGCCGATCGGAGCCATGGAATTTGATAAATTAGTTGCATTTGCAAAAGAGAAAGAGATCGACCTGACCGTGATCGGAATGGATGATCCGCTCGTCGGTGGGATTGTGGATGTCTTCGAGAAAGAGGGACTCCGCGTATTCGGACCGAGAAAGAATGCGGCGATCCTTGAGGGCTCAAAGGCATTCTCCAAGGACCTCATGAAGAAATATCATATCCCGACAGCCGCTTATGAGACATTCACAGACCCGGAGAAGGCGCTGGAGTATCTTGAGACGGCGAAGATGCCGATCGTCTTAAAGGCGGACGGTCTTGCGCTTGGAAAAGGCGTGCTGATCTGCCAGACATTGGAAGAGGCAAAAGAGGGCGTGAAGACGCTCATGATGGATAAGAAATTCGGCTCCGCAGGGGATGAGATCGTCATCGAGGAGTTTATGACCGGCCGTGAGGTTTCCGTTCTGTCCTTTGTGGACGGAAATATCGTGAAGATCATGAGTTCCGCCCAGGACCACAAGCGTGCAAAGGACGGCGACCAGGGCTTAAATACAGGCGGTATGGGAAACTTCTCCCCGAGCCCGTTCTACACGAAGGAAGTCGATGAATTCTGCAAGAAGTACATCTACCAGCCGACCGTTGATGCGATGAAGGCAGAGGGAAGACCGTTCAAGGGCGTGATCTTCTTCGGACTGATGCTGACACCGGAGGGACCGAAGGTCTTGGAGTATAACGCGAGATTCGGCGATCCGGAGGCGCAGGTTGTTCTTCCGAGACTGGAGAACGATATCGTGGATGTCTTTGAGGCGTGCATCGACGGAACGCTCGACAAGGTAGACTTAAAGTTCGACAATGATCGTGCGACGGTCTGCGTTATCCTTGCATCCGACGGCTACCCGGTCGAGTACAAAAAGGGATTTCCGATCGAAGGACTTGAGAAGTTCAAGGGAAAAGACGACTATTATGTCTTCCACTCCGGAACAAAATTCAACGACAAAGGCCAGATCGTCACAAACGGCGGCCGTGTCCTCGGCGTGACCGCAACCGGAAAAGACTTGAAGGAAGCCAGAAAGAAAGCCTATGAGGCGACGGAGTGGGTTTCCTTTGAGAATAAGTATATGAGACATGATATTGGACGGGCGATCGACGAGGCGTAAGGGATCCGGAAAATTTTCTGGATCTGCAGGATCAGAAGAAAAATGACAGATTGATATTGAGAAAACCGGCGATGAATAAATCTTCGCCGGTTTTTCTGGTTGATCCAGATTTAAGGTACTGCGGTCACTGCCATATCAATAAAACAATTGACAGGATGAAATTTTTGTTTCATGATGTTAGAATATTGATGTGATGACCGATGTGCTCACATTGGCGCATTGTAACTGTTCAGTAGGTCTGCGCACTTACGACGCATTTTATATTCAGGAGTGTATCCATGAAATCAATATCCATCTACGCACTGACAAGAAAACAGAATATCGCCTGTCTTTCCAGGTTGGAGCATCAGCTGTCGGGCAGGGAAAAACCTTTAAAGATCCGGACATGGGAACTGAACAGTATGCGGGCATTCGTGGATCACCTGGAAGAACATATGCCGGAGGTGTACCGGCTCCGCTTCTTTTATTCTTTCCAGATCCCGCGTCTCGGAAAAGAGTTTGACCTGCTCCAGGTGAAGGAAAAACAGATCGTGAACATCGAGCTGAAGAGCGGCGCTGTCTCCGGGGACGCGATCCGCAGGCAGCTGATCCAGAACCGTTATTACTTATCGGTGCTGGGGAGACCGATCCGGTCCTATACCTATATCAGCAGTGAGGACCGTCTGGTCCGTCTGACGAATCATGATAACCTTGTGGATGCAGACTGGGACCGGCTATGTGAGGAGTTGAAGGATCCGAGTGAGGATGAGCCGGGAGATCTCGAAGACTGCTTCCGGGCAGAATGGTATCTGATCTCCCCGCTGACACAGCCGGAGCGGTTTTTACAGAAGGAATATTTCCTGACGGCCCAGCAGAAGGATATTGAGCGGCAGATCTTAAAGAAAATCCGCGCGGAGCGAAGCGGATATTACTCATTTTCCGGACTTCCTGGGACGGGAAAGACGCTGCTTCTCTACGATATCGCGATGAAACTTTCCGGGCGTCAGAAGGTCTGCATGATCCACTGCGGGACATCGGGAGAGGAGTGGAAGAAGCTTCATGAGAGACTCAGGCGAATTCTCTGGATGTCGGATCGGGAGATCACGGAGGAGACCGGTTTTGAGGATTATGGTGCTGTTTTTGTTGATGAGGCGCATCTGCTGAGTGAGGAGCCCCTAAAGCGGATCATACGGGCAGCAGGAACACGTCCGGTTATCTTTTCCAGTGACTGCGAGGACCAGCTCTCCCCGGAAGAGGCGGACCGGAGTGCGAAGAATGAGCTGGAAAAACTTCCGGGGATCCAGCTTTTCCGACTGACAAACAGGATCCGGACAAATGTGGAGCTTTCCTCGTTTATCCAGAATCTGATGCACCTTCCGGACCGGAAGACCACCCGGCATTTCCCGAATGTCACAGTGCTGTATGCAAATGATGAGCGGGAAGCGGAAAATCTGATGTTGGATGCAGGGGAACACGGGTTTCAGATCCTTTCGCGACAGGAAGACAACGGGAAGACGATGGACCGGTTGGCGGTGCTGTTGGATGAGAAGTATTATTACGATGAAAACAGGTATCTGCGATCGCAGGATCATACGGTGCGCACACTGTTTTACAGGCTAAACGGTGCGAAGGAGAAGCTGATGATCGTAGTGAAAGAAAATGCTCCGGTTTATGAGAGAGTATTGGAGTTGTTGTGAAGAAATCCAGGCTTTTTATCAGCTTGCCACGAAAGTCATTCGATGATAAAATCAATACAGGTTGATCGAGCAGTTCAGCGATCAGAAACAATGATATTTGAACTTAAGTGGGATAAAAGTGCAGAAACTGCGATTCAACAGATCAAAGACAGAAGGTATGCGGACTCTGTTCTGAATTATACAGGCAACATTCTGCTTGTAGGAATTAATTATGATGCAAAGACAAAGAAACATGAGTGCATGATCGAAAAAATTCTTGACAAATCCGTATGACATTGCTATTATTGCTTTAAACCGTTGAAGAGGAAGTTGTACCAGAAAAAACAGTCTCCCAGAGAGTCCGGGGCGGTGGGATCCGGACAGAGTGTTGTGGTAAGTGGGCCTCAGAGGGCAAGGTGAAAAAGAGGAACGGATCAAGAGGAATCTTTAGTAGCCGAGACGCAGGGTCAGCGTTACGAGACCAGGAATGTAACTGCATTCTGTAAAGAGTGGGTGCTTTGCACCAAACAAGGTGGTACCGCAGGTATATGACAGCCTGTCCTTGAACGAAGTTCAGGGATGGGCTTTTTTGATAAAAAGATTTCCCGATCTTCTGAACTTGAAATGTCAGTCCTTTATGAAAGCCGGAAACTGGAGCGGTGAGAAGATGCATCATGACATGCAGAAACGCATAGTCTCCCGGGAGGCTTTCGTATATGACAAAAGTTATGTTACAGAAGAAAGGAAGGCAATCGTATGAGCGAGGAGAGAAAACTTCAGTTTCGCGGCGGGATCGGAATGTCCCTGATCCCGGTAGTAATTTATGTATTCTTCTGCATGGTGCTGTTCATCGGCTTTAAGGCATTCAACATGGAAGCACTTGCAGTCGGAGGCTTTTTATCCCTTTTGATCGGCGGCGTGTTCTGCACGAGCTACAGTGAGTTCTGGGAGAGTGCGATCCGGGGAATTTCCTCGATCACGTCGGTATCGGTCGTTGTGATCCTGCTGCTCGTCGGCATGTTCAGCGCCCTGATCAAGCTGTGCGGTCTTTCCGGCGGATTTGTATGGATCGCCAACGCGGTCGGCATGAAAGGCGGGATCTTCGTTGCATTTACATTCCTTGCCACATGTATTGTATCGACAGCGACCGGTTCCTCGATCGGAACCATGTTTATCGCGTTCCCGATCTTTTACCCGGCGGGGATCATGCTGGGTGCCAACGAGATGATGATGGCCGGCAGCATCGTATCCGGCGCGATCTTTGGAGATAACCTGGCGCCGATCTCCGACACGACGATCGCTTCGGCTTCCACGCAGCAGTTTAAGAACGGAAAACCGGCCGATATCGGTGGTGTCGTGTCAAGCCGTATCAAGTATTCGCTGGTGGCAGGACTGATTACGATCGTGATCTTCGCGATTTTCGGCGGCGTTGGCGGTACTTATGAGGGAGGTTCCATCGATGCGGCGTCCAACCCGGTTTCGTTAGTCATGCTGATCCCGGTTGTCCTGATGCTGACGGTTTCGACAAAAACAAGAAATATCTATGAAGGCATCCTCGTTGGTCTTGCAGCAGGAACGCTTGTCGGCCTTGCAGCGGGATTATTTACTCCGGCGCAGGTATTTTCCAACGACGCGGCAAACAACGCCGCAGTCGGCTTCCTGGTTGACGGGATCAACAATATTTTACCAACCTGTGCGCTTGTCATCTCCGTATTCGGCATCATGGGAGTTTTAAGCGACGCAGGCATGCTGAACCTGATCGCCGAGAAGATCCTCGACAGTAAGATGGCTGGTACAGCGAAAGGTGCGGAGCTCGTCTGCATGATGGGGATCGCATTTACAACGATCTTACTTGGCGGTGTGACGAGTGCCTCCATCCTGACATTCGGACCGATCTTAAACAAGATCGGAGCGGCGAGAAACATTCACCCGTACCGCAGAGCGAACCTTTTAGACGGAACGGCAAACAGTCTTCCGGCGATCATCCCGTTCATGAGCGTGTTCGTATTCATCGGATCCGCATTGACAGGTCTTTCCCCGGTCATCGTTGCGGGCGGAACGATCTACGGATTTGTCCTGTTCTTTGTATTTCTTGGAGCTGTCCTTACGGGATGGGGATGCCAGAAAGAAGAATAGGGGAGTGGTTTCCCGGATCTGGATCATGAAAGTTCATGAAGTGTCAGGATGGCACAGATATTGGAACGAGTACACGAGAGAAAAGAGGTTATGGAAAAATGGATGATACCTTTACATTATATGATCTCAAGGTGGAAGTAGTCGCCGGTGACCGCCCGATGGTGTGCAGCCACAAGGTGGGGGACTATTTCCTGGTACAGGGTGAAAACCTGGTGTTTCCGAAGGAAACATCGTTTTCCATGTATTCCCTGAGCGCCATCCTGCCGCTTCTTCCGGCAAAAGAACGGCCATTGGACCCGAACGACTGGATGCTCTCCGATGCGGAGATCGCCTGCCCGGATCCGAACTGCGGGGCGAGATTTAAGATCACAAGAGTCGGAAAGCGGATCCAGAGTCATGGGCAGTGCACGGTCGTGCCGCTCATGAGACCGGATGCGGGAAAATATCATGAGAATTAGATAATAAGGAGAATCGATCATGCAGAAAAAAGCTCAGTTTAAAAATGGATATACCTTCAACCGCGTCATCAATGGCTGCTGGCAGCTCTCCGCGGAGCATTGTCTTCAGGGACACCTGGACTATGACGATGCAATCCGCGCGTTCCACGAGCTGGTGGAGCAGGGATTTACGACGTTTGACTGCGCCGACATCTACACGGGCGCTGAGGAGGTCCTCGGCCGCTTTGTGACAGAGTTAAAGGCGAGCGGACATTATCAGGAGGAAGATATCCAGATCCACACGAAATTTGTGCCGGACAAGGACGTTCTTCCGGTGATCAACATGGAGTACACGGAAGGAATCGTGGACCGCTCCTTAAAGAGAATGCACCGCGAAGCTCTGGATCTGGTACAGTTCCACTGGTGGGATTTCAATGTGCCGGGCATGATGGAGACGGCCTTTGACCTTGTAAAGCTTCAGGAAAAAGGAAAGATCCGCAACATCGGTATGTGCAACATGGATACAAACGCCTTAAAGCAGATGGTTGACGCTGGTATCCCGGTCGTATCCAACCAGGCGCAGTATTCCGTCTTTGACCGCCGTCCGGAGAGAACACTTTTGGATTACAGCGCAGAGCACGGCATCTACACATTCGCTTACGGCACACTGGCCGGTGGATTTCTCGCGGAGCGCTACATGGGAAAGACATATGAGGCGCCGGAGACCCGTTCCCAGGTGAAATACATGCAGATCATCGAGGATTCCCTCGGCTGGGACGGAATGCAGAAGCTCCTTCCGGTCCTGAAAGCGATCGCAGACAACCACGGCGTCAGCATCGCCAACGTGGCAACCCAGTACATCTTAAACCAGAAGAGCGTCGGAGCCGTCATGGTCGGAACCAGAAACTCCAAACATGTAAGATCCAACATCCAGACACTGGAATTTGATCTGACCGCGGAGGAGATGAAGACGATCCGCGACTTTATCGATCAGTACCCGACTCCGGAGGGAGAATGCTATGAGCTTGAGCGCACCTCTCCGAGATATAAGGGGATCATTCTGACGGACAGAAACCATGTGGATAAGTAAAATGACATGCAGGGATCATGGCAGGAGATTTCCAGAAAAGCAGGATCAACGATGAAAGAGAATCAGACTGCAAGAACGGTTCGGACAGTTTTGTGAGAATATCAGAAAGTACGGAAGGGACACCAGAGATGGTGTCCTGTTTCGTTACAGGACGCAGAAAAACTGCTGCTTTTCATGGGAAGGAATCTTTCTCTTTACACATACCGAATTAGTAGGTATAATGGTAAAGGTTTCAGGGGCAAAATCCCGTCGAATGGTTGTTTTAACAGGGAGATTGCCGGTGACATTGCAGGAAAGACAGGATTGGAGATAGAGATGTTAAATCAGTTCTCAAGAACACAGCTCCTTTTGGGAGCAGACAATATGGACCGCCTTGCGAAGGCGAAGGTTGCGATCTTCGGAATCGGCGGAGTCGGCGGATATGTAGCGGAGGCACTGGCGAGAAGTGGAGTCGGTTCCTTTGTGCTGGTGGACGATGATAAGGTCTGCCTGACAAATATCAACCGCCAGATCATCGCGACGAGAAAGACAGTTGGACAGTATAAGGCGGAAGTCATGCGCGACCGGATCCTGGATATCAATCCGGATGCCCAGGTCGAGGTCAGAAAGTGCTTTTATCTCCCGGAAAATGCGGATGAGTTCGACTTTACGGAATATTCCTATGTGGTCGATGCGGTGGACACGGTGACGGCAAAGATCGAGATCATCATGCGGGCGATCGACTGTAAAGTTCCGGTCATCAGCAGCATGGGCGCCGGAAACAAGCTGGATCCGACGCAGTTCCATGTGGCGGATATCTATAAGACGAGCATGTGCCCGCTCGCGAAGGTCATGCGCCGCGAATTAAAGAAGCGCGGAGTGAAGAAGTTAAAAGTCGTTTACTCCACGGAGCAGCCGGTTGAGCAGCAGGAAGACATGAGCATCAGCCGCAGAAAGAACTGTATCTGTCCGCCGGGCGCGAAACATAAATGCACCGAGCGCCGTGCGATTCCGGGCAGCATCGCGTTCGTTCCGTCGGTTGCCGGACTGATCCTTGCAGGGGAGATCGTGAAAGACCTGACAGTGATGCCGCCGAAGAAGGTGGAAGAGCAGGGGCAGTGATCAATGTCGGGAGCGAATAAAAGATTATAAAAAGACATCACAAAACCTGAAATTGGAGTGGATTCCATTCGAACAAGGTTTTGTGATGTCTTTTTACTTTCAGGGATACAGAAAGAGCTGCCAATGGCAGCCCCCTCTGATTTCAGTTTTATAATCTTTCCAGGATCGCATCCACATACTCTTCGGTACTTGCTGTTCCGTGCAGGTCTTTTGTGAGGTGTTTTCCTTCTGCGAGAACTTCATCGACGGCTTTGCGGATCCGCGCTGCAGTCTCATTTTCCCCGAGGTACTCTAACATCATGCAGGCGGACCAGAGGAATGCAGTCGGGTTTGCAAGGTGCTTTCCGGCGATATCCGGCGCGCTGCCGTGTACAGCTTCAAACATGGCGTAATCGGCACCGATATTGCTGGATGGAACGAGTCCGAGACCGCCGATCAGACCGCTGCAGAGGTCGGAGAGGATGTCTCCGTACAGGTTCTGCATGACCATCACGTCAAACTGGTTCGGGTTCATCACGAGCTGCATGCAGGTGTTGTCGATGATCTTGTCATCGCTCTCGATCTCCGGATATTCTTTCGCGATCTCCTTGAAAATGGATAAGAACATGCCGTCGGACATCTTTAAGATGTTTGCCTTGTGGACGCAGGTCACTTTTCTGCGGCCGTTTTTCTTTGCATACTCGAATGCGTCACGGATGATGCGCTCACTCGCTTTTCTTGTAACGATCTTGATCGCATGGACGGTGTCCGGATCGATCTGCTCTTCGACGCCGACGTAGAGGCCTTCCGTATTTTCACGGAAAATGACGATATCCACATTTTTGAACGGTGTTTTTACGGCATCGTTGGATCTTACCGGGCGGATGTTTGCGTAAAGATCATATTTTCCGCGGAGTGTCACGTTCAGGGAGCGGAATCCCTTTCCGACCGGGGTCGTGATCGGGGATTTTAACAGCACTTTTGTCTGCTCAAAAGATGCGTAGGCTTCCTCCGGGATCAGTGCGCCGTTGCGTTTCCATTCGTCCTCTCCGACGTTGTAGATCTCATATTCGAGAGGTGCGTTCGCTGCCTTTAAGATCTTTAACACATTGTCAACAAGTTCCGGACCGATTCCGTCACCGCGGAATACTGTAATTTTGTAACTCATATGATGATTCTCCTTTTTGAATGATTCGATTTGATCCTACAGTACAAATGTCACGATCAGGTTATAGACTGCACAGCAGATCACACTGATCGGAACGGCAACAAAGAGAAGCCGGTTAAACAGATGGTTGCGGTCTTCCTCGTTTCCACAGGAACCGAGGATCAGACTTCCGCCGGATGAGAACGGGCTGATCGCGCTGCTCTGTGCGCCGAGGATCGTGCAGGCAAAGAGAGCGGCCGGGTTCAGTCCGGTTGCAGCGGCGAGTCCCGGGATCAGCGGGAATAATGCCGGTGCAACAACGCCGGTCGTGGAGCTGAAGAAGCTCATAAACGCACCGACGAAGCTGAATGCCAGCGGGATCAGGGCAGCCGGTACATTGGATCCGATCCATGCGGACAGGGCATCGATCGTGCCTGCTTTTACAGCGACCGCGATCAGCATGCCGGCTCCGGCGATCATGAGGATCGTATTCCACGGAACACGGGCGATGACTTCTTTCTGAGGTGCCAGATCAAATAACAGGGCAATGATGGTAAAGCAGAAAGCAACGAGACCGACATCAACTTTTCCTGCGATCGTTCCGATCAGGGCATTGTCCGGAAGTGCGAGCTTTAAGAGTGGGAAGATCAGGACGATCACCATCATCAGCAGCATCAAGTATAAAGTCAGCTTCTGCTTCCTGTCAAACGGTTCCGGCCTGGAGAAAGTAACTCCTTTTCCGATGCCGCGGTTGCTCTTAAAACCGAAGCGGAAGATCGCGATCAGGATCAGGGAGAAGATGATGGCGAATCCAAAAATCTTCATTTCGTCCACAAACGAATTCGGTGTTCCAAAAGCCGGTTCTGACTCGTAAGCGGTATCGATCAGACCGCGGAATACGACACCGAGAGAGGCTGTCGGAAAGTTTCCGCCTGCAAGCGCACCGCAGTTGATCGCGACAGCGCCGGTCAGCTTGTCCATTTTTGCTTCTTCGCAGATCAGGATCGTGATCGGAGCCAGAAATGCGAGAACAGTAAAGTAGGCAGCTCCCATTACCGAGAGAACAACTGCTACAAAGAAGAGGGCAAACGGCAGCATGCCCGGGAAACGGCGGCACATGTAGAGAAGACTTGCAGACATCTTCTCAAGCGTTCCGTTGACAGCCGCAAAGTTGTAAAAAAGGGAGACGGACAGGATCACAAACATCGTGCTGACCGGCCAGAAACTAATCAGCTCTTTTGTCTTGATCCCCATACCGAAACATCCGATCAGGTAAGCGAACGCGATACAGAAGAATCCGGTATTGATCTTTGTCTTGTAGCCAAGAACGACGGCAACTGCGATGGATGCGACCAGAATGATACTTAACATGCGGATTCCTCCTGTTCGTTGATGCCGAGCAGGGATGCCGGGATCGTGTGAGTCATATGGTAAACATGTTCTTCCGGAATTCCGTGATCGACCAGATACTGCATGTATTCCGCAAGTGCGAGTTCCCAGTGCGGATTTTCCGTCTGTCCGCCGTCGGTGTCGACCATGACATTTCGGTAGCCGACTTCTTTGATGATCTCCAGATTGTCTGCGAGATTGCTCTTATATTTTCCGCCGCCCATGTTCTGTGCGTAACAGCGCTCCAGGATGACGTTGTAATCCTTCACGAGGCGGAGCTGGTCTTCGTGGCTCATTCCCACGATCCACCACTCCGGATGGGTGATCACGATATTTTTGACTCCGAGGTCGCGGGCTGCCTCGACGACGGTAAAGATCTCATCAGGTGCGATATGGGCAGTTCCAAGGACTGCATTGTGATCGCGGACAAGTTCCAGTACAGAGCGCAGTTCCGGAACGATCTTTCCGTCTTTTACGACTTCCACGCACTGGCTCAGATCCTGGCCCATTTTCTGCATGTGATTTTTTGCGGACTGTGTCGGGAGCCAGACAACTTTTGCTCCAAGACGAAGTGCGGTATCGACGGCTTTCGGATTGATCCCGCCTACAACGCGGTTTAATGTGATGCTTCCGTACATGGTGAAGTTGTTCGTGTTTCCATGTACGATCTCGTTGTGACGGTTGCAGAGATATGCGCGGTCCATGGTTGTCCCCTGATGTGTCTTGATGACGATGGCACGCGCGCCGACGCGGATCGCTGCTTCCATGAGTTCGAAGTCATCGTATGCGCGAAGGCGCAGATCCGGATTCGTATGGACATGCATGTCGATCACGCCTTTCATGAGATCCTGTTTCATTCAAATCCCCTCCTGTGTGTTTTTGCTGTCTTCAGAGACATTGATTTTGCTATGGTTATATTTTATACTAGTCTTGATATAGAAGAAAGCCACGATTTACGATACCAGGTATCGGTAATTCCGATATCTGACGGAGGTGTTTTATGGACTTAAAAGAGCTGGATTACATTGTAACCGTTGCCGATGAGGGGAGCATTTCCCGGGCGGCGGAAAAATTGTTTATGGCGCAGTCAAGTCTCAGTCAGGCTGTCCGTCTGATCGAACAGGATCTCGGTACATCTGTTTTTGTCCGCACTGCCAGAGGAGTCCGCCCGACGGCTGCTGGAGAGGCGTTTATTTCTCATGCCAGACAGATCCTGCAGCAGTACCGGGAAGCGCGCAGTGAGGCTTCTGATATCGAAAACTTAAAAGGCGGGACGATCATCTTTGGGATCAGCACCTACCGGGGAACGTATCTGCTGCCGCCGGTCCTGAAAAAATTTCACGAGCGTTATCCAAAAGTGCATGTGGAGATCAGCGAGATGGACAGTATTGATCTGGAAAACCAGATCCTGGAGGGAATCCTGGATCTCGCACTGATCGCAGCACCTCCGGTCCGGATCAAGCATGGATTCGAGGAACTGATGAGGGATGAGATCATGCTCGTCACTACGAAAGAGCATCCTGTCATGAAATATGCACACGAATGCGAGAATGATCCGGAAGAACTGTGGATCGATCTGAAGGATACCGCCCCGTATGAATATATTTTAGGTCCGCCGAACACGGTACTTGGCCGGACGGCACGCGATTCTCTGCGGAAAGCAGGTGTGGAACCTCTCGGACTCGATACATACCTTTCTGCGGCGTTTGCGGCAGCTGTTGCGCGGGAAGGTGTTGCGCTGGCCTTTACCTACCGGTCCTGCCGGGTCATGCGGGATGGATTCCGGTATCTGCGGATCGGAAAAGAGGGGATTTTCCTGGACCTTGCACTGGTCTGGCCGGCAGGAAAATACCGGTCCAGGGCGGCGAAAGCGCTCGCGGATTTGCTCCATGAGATGGCACCGGAACTGCTTCACCGATAGGATTTGACAGAGACACACTTGTATGTGTATAATAGAGATCAATGCATGACAATTTAACAGACTGGCGCGTCGTGGTGGTGAAGCTTTTTGTCGGTGCCGGTCTGGAACGACGGCTGTAAGAGGGAAAATGACATAACAGCCGGAAAGATCGATCTGAAAAGGAGAAAAGAAAATTATGGTGTTAGCAGTCATCGAAGCGGTGTACCGCTTCCTGTGGGGAGATCTGTTCACGATCCCGATCGGCAACGGAAATGGGATCGGAATCCCTCTTCTCGTGTTGCTTTTGATCCCAACGGGGATCTATTTTACGATCCGGACGAAATTCCTTCCTGTCAGGCTGTTTCCGGATATGATCCGGGCGCTGGGCGGAAAAAAGAAGGAAGAAGGCGGTCTGTCACCGGTGCAGACCTTGTTTGTGTCGACAGCGACCCGTGTGGGAATGGGGAATCTCGTCGGAGTTGTCGCTGCGATCTCTGCGGGCGGCGCGGGAGCCGTGTTCTGGATGTGGATCTCGGCGATCTTTGGTTCCTCCACGGCATTTGTGGAGGCAGCCCTAGCGCATCTATACAAAGAAAAAGATCCGCTCTACGGCGGATATCACGGCGGTCCGGCTTATTATATCCACAGCTATGCGGAGCGCGTGAGAAAAAAGAAATTGAAACACTCCGTCGTTGCCGTTTTGTTTGCGCTGTCCGGTCTGATCTGCTGGGGTGGGATCAGCCAGGTCATCAGCAATTCGGTGGCATCGGCATTTAAAAATGCATTTGGAATCTCACCAATGATCACGACGGTCATTCTTGTTGTGCTTTCAGCGGTGATCGTTTTAAGAAAGAATGCAACGGTCCGTGCGCTGGACGTGATCGTTCCGATCATGGCGGGATGTTATTTTGTGATCACCCTGTTCATCATCGCGACGCATCTCGGAAGTGTTCCGGGCGTTTTCAAGAGGATTTTTGAGGAGGCATTCGGACTCCGCCAGATCGCAGCGGGCGGTTTTGGCGCGGTTCTCATGAACGGAGTCAAGCGCGGTCTGTTCTCCAACGAGGCCGGTTCCGGTTCCGCACCGTGTGCAGCGGCAGCGGCGGAGGAGAGTGACCCGGTAAAGGTCGGACTTGTCCAGGCACTAGGCGTATTTATCGATACGATCGTGATCTGCAGCTGCACGGCGATGATCATGCTGCTTGTCCCGGAGGAACTGACGATGGGACTCGCAGGAATGGACCTTCTCCAGAAAGTCATGAGCTACTATATGGGGGAGTTCGGAGTGGTCTTTATCGCCATCACGCTGGCATTGTTCAGTTTCTCGACATTCCTCGGGATCCTGTTCTATGCGCGTTCCAACGTGGCATACCTCTTCGGAAACCGCTGGTGCTATCAGACTCTTTATAAGATCTTCGCCCTGATCATGCTGTTTGTCGGCGGTCTTCAGGCCTACACAGTCGTCTGGGACCTCGGTGACGTCGGCGTCGGACTGATGACCGTGTTCAACCTCATGGTACTGTTCCCGCTGTCCGGGGAGGCGCTGCGGGCGTTGCGGGAGTATGAAGAGAAGAAAAAGATGAAGTGAAATGCTGGAAAAGAATAGAAAAGCGGCAGAAATCTGAAAAACTGTGAGCGGAGGAACGGGACAGTTCCATGATCGCATAAAAAGATCCGTCAGGATACCGGGGAGAAGAAATTTTCGGTATTTTGGCGGATCTTTTTTGTTTGATCATCATCCCGGAAACACCGCCTCGATCGTCAGCGACTTCCCATCCTTCGTGGACGCCTGGATTTTTCCGCGGTGCGTGTTCACGATGGCTTTTGTGATCGCGAGGCCGATCCCGTAGCCGCCGGTCGCGGAATTCCTCGATCGGTCGGAGCGGTAGAAACGGTCAAAAAGGTGCGGGAGCTCAGCAGGATCGACCTCAGATGCCGTGTTGAAATCCTTGAAACTGCGAGAACCGACATGCTGGAGCTGCTGAAGAAATTTCCGGACGATCAGAGATCCGGATTCCACGCGGTCCAGTATATCTGTTCCAGGATCAAATCGCCGGAGAGCATGATGGAAAAGTTAAAGAGGAAAGCACTGCCGGAGACGCTGGAGGCGGCACTCTGTGAAGTCCATGACGCGGTGGGGGTCCGGGTCATCTGCTCCTTTGCGGATGATGTGTTCCGGGTGGAAAAATGGCTGAAAAGTCAGGAAAACTATGAACTGGTCAAAGAAAAGGACTACATTTCATATCCGAAGCCAAACGGGTATCGCGGGATCCATCTGATCCTTCGGGGAATGAACGGAAAAACGGCGGGAACCTATGTGGAAATCCAGCTTCGCACGATCGCCATGGATTTCTGGGCGAGCCTGGAGCACCAGCTGAAATATAAAAAGGAGATCGGACATGCGGCGATGATGAGTGGGGAATTAAAGCAGTGCGCGGATGATATCGCGTCCGTAGATCTTTCGATGCAGACGATCCGCGATATCATCGAGGCGCAAGAGTGAGAAGCTCTCAGCCGCGGATCCGCGCATGGATCCCGGAAGTGAGATTCGGGTGTTTCAGACCGCAGATCCGCTGTTTCGGGCTGCCGCCGATGAAGACGCGTTTCCAGACATCCTGGTCCAGTTCATCGTCATGGACATACACTTCGATATCGGTCATCGGCGGGAGCGGAGTTCCGCCGAGAGTGAAGCTGCCGGATGGATCCTGGATCAGGATCCCCTCTTTCACGACGTCTTTCTGCATATAAGAAGCGGCAAACTGAGCGGAGGAGAGATGTGTGATGAGTTCCAGCATCAGGTCGATCTTCAGACTTTCCTCGGCGGACATTTCCTGTTTATTCAGAGCGCTTGTGAGTACGGATTCATATTTTTCGAGAAAATTTCCGCATGCGGATTCCAGCGTGGAGAGATCCTGCTTCAGTTCGTTTGTGATTTCCATAAAGACATCCTCCTTTAAATATATTTGGGAATTGAGAAACCTGCTCCGGAAACGGCAGCAGGATTATTTTTCATGATGATAATCCAATAATTTCCACAAATGACATTCACTGAATGTCATCGGTGTTTCAATAATAACATATATTGTTTGGAGTGACAATCAGTGAATGCCAAACAAGGAGTGTTATTATATGTATAAAAATAAAACAATATCCGGTAGGAACAATATCTGCGGGATCAAAATTCATGAGCTTCGCTGTGCGATGACGAATGTATCGCAGAAGCATCTGGCGGACATGCTCCAGCTCAAGGGACTGGACCTTGATAAGAATGCGATCCAGAGGATCGAGAGCGGGAAGCGGTTTGTGACCGATATTGAGCTGCGTTATTTCGCAAAGGTCTTAAACGTCAGTTATGAGGCACTTCTGGATTCGGATGTTCCTGAGAATGAGTAAAAGCTTTTGTGTAGTAATTCCCCGTAAACAGATCTGACCGTGCTTTCGACCGTCTTTTTGAGGAAAAATCGTCTTTTTCCTGGAAGAGAAGACCGATATGGTACGGAAAACCGCCGTCAAAGATGCGGTGGTAGGCGGGACTTCCGTCCTCACGGATCAGGAGTGTTTCCAGCGGAACCTGAAATAATTCACCGAGTACCAGCATATTCGGGAGGGAAGGAAAGGATTCCCCCCGGAGCCATTTATAGATCGACTGGGGACTGTCCAGTTCCAGCGCGTCCTGGAGATCCCGCACGGTCATTTTTCTTTTTCGCATTTCATCCCGGATCTTTTTTCCGGTCAGTTTTTTCGACAGATTTTTCATACTTTCAATCTTATCCTCCATATTTCCAATCAGAACAGATCAATATCAACTGTCGGACATAAAAAATGCTGCCGGCAGCCGGATGGGAAAGTATTCAATATATTTTCAAGGGAAACGGACGGCGGATCCTTGCCGGCCGGTGTGAAGATCTGAAGCCTTTGTTCTGCAGGCAGGTCTATCATACTATAAAATTTCTGGTTTGTCTTGAACTAAAAGGTTAAAATGAGAAATTTTATGAAAAAATATCAGGGCAGTGGATCCGGGGAGATGTACAGCTTACAGCGGGAAAGACAGAAAATGCACATTTTTCAGATGTAATGGGAAATAAAGACAAAAAAGATGGAAAACAGGAATCCGGCAGGACTGTCTTATCCCCGGACAGGAACCGGGAAAATGGTCTGCAGGGAATCTGTTTTCCAACTCTGAAAAATATAAATGATGTTATTTTAATTTTCCTGGCGTGCCTTTAACGGAAGGATTTCTTTCCGATACACATAGCCGAGGCAGACTGCACTGAAAATGATCGCGAAAACTTCGGCGATCGGGAATGCAAACCATACGACGTGAAGTCCTCCGAGTTTCGCAAAAACAAATGCGACCGGGAGAAGAACGACCAGCTGACGGAACACGGAGATCCATAAGCTCAGCATGCCGTGACCAAGCGCCTGGAACATGGAAGAGCAGACGATGGAGAATCCGGCGAACAGGAAGCTCAGGGAGATGGTCCGGAGTGCCGGGATGCCGATGGAGAGCATGGTGTCGGAGGCGCTGAAGATCATTAGGAGTTTATCCGGTATGAGCTGAACGACCGCTAAACCGATCAGCATGATCGTTACGGCATACATGGCAGCGAGCTTCAGGGTTCCCATGATGCGGTCCGGCTTTCCGGCGCCGTAGTTGTAGGCGATGATCGGGACCGTTCCGTTGTTCAGACCGAAGACCGGCATGAACACGAAGCTCTGGAGCTTAAAGTAGATGCCGAACACCGCAGTCGCCGTGGAGGAGAATGCGATGAGGATTTTGTTCATTCCGAAGGTCATGACGCTTCCGATGGACGCCATGATGATGGACGGGATACCGACTGCATAAATATGGCTGATGATCTCGCCGTTTGGCTTAAAGTTACGGAGAGAGATCGTGATCTCATGGTTTCTCGTCTTGTTAAAGAAAAAACCGAGACAAAAGGCGATGATCTGCCCGATCACGGTAGCGCCGGCCGCACCCGCGATGCCGAGAGCAGGCGCTCCGAAATAACCGAAGATCAGGATCGGATCCAGAACGATGTTGATGATCGCGCCGAGACCCTGGGTGTACATGGAGTAGATCGTTTTTCCGGTGGACTGTAAGAGACGCTCACAGGCGATCTCCATGAAAAGTCCGAAGGAAGCGATCGTGCAGACTCTTAAATAAGTAGTTCCGAGATCCACGATCTCCTCGATATCGGTCTGGAGACGGAAGAACTGTCTTGCAAAGCAGAGGCCGAAGAGTGCAAATACGACATAGCTCAATGCAGCAAGGAACAGAGCGTGATCCGCGATCTTGTTGGCGCGTTCAAAGTTCTTTTCCCCGAGGTTTCTCGAGAGGGCGGCGTTGACACCGACGCCGGTTCCGGTCGCAACGGCGATCATCAGGTTCTGGGCCGGGAACGCCAGGGATACGGCGGTCAGGGCATTTTCACTGAGCTGTGCGACGAACATACTGTCGACAATGTTATAAAGTGCCTGGACGAGCATCGAGATCATCATCGGCACGGACATGGAGATCAGAAGCCGGTTTAGCGGCATGACTCCCATCTTGTTTTCTGTTGCCATAGAACATGACTCCTTTCATACATACATCCCTGCCTGTTTTCAGAAAAGAAAAAATGTAGGTAACGATTCAGCAGGTCTGCGCAGTTGCTGCGCTGACCGTAAGAAAGCCTTGACTTGAGGGAAAAAATCCCATCGGCGCAGCGATCTGGAATGGATTTTTGCTCATAGCTTGCCATGCATCCGAAGGGAAGCTCCGGGGGGAGGTTCCTGTAGGTGTGAAGGTACTGAACAGTTACAAATGTGGAAAGACTGCCGAAAGTTTGTACTTTGGCAGTCAGGATTCCTGAAAAAGGCATACTGTCTGGCATTATACGACAAATAAAAATGTTCGTCAACATAGATCTCATAGGTTGCCGTGCCGGGGGAAGAGTTTTGCTGATCTTAGCGGATTTTGCCGGATTGACAAAAGGGCGGGGGCGGCGTATCATAAAAATGATGCGGTAATTTTTGCGGACAGAGTGTGTCCGTGTGCTGCAGCATGAAAATTTCATGGTTTCTGTCTGAGAAAAACGAGGAAAGCTGTGTACAGAGCAGAGAGCGGAAACTTATATTAATGAATAGGAGAGAAAGAATGATCCAGGAAATCGCCCCACATAAATTTGATCTGACTTACGGACAGCCGAAGGCGCAGGATGAGGACTTTGTCCTCTTTATCAAGAAGAGCAAGACACTTTTGAGAAAAACAGCTGAGGAGAATCATGAGATTCCGAAGTTTTCTGATTTCCCGGAAGACAAAGAAGCGCTGAAAGAGAACGCGTACTATCTGTTCGCGATCGATGGAAATCATTATTACTATGTGACAGAGATGCCGGAACATGTCTCCGACGCATACGAGCTCTGCCCGACAGCGGCATATCGGAAGATGCATCCGATGTACCAGGCGTTCGCAGGGATCACTGCTACCCAGATCCACCGCTTTAAGGAGAGCAGAAAGTACTGCGGATGCTGCGGCCACCTGATGGAGAACAGCAAGACCGAGCGCGCACTGGTATGCCCGGAGTGCGGACAGACTGAGTATCCGAAGATTTCCCCGGCCGTGATCGTTGCGATCTCCGATGGGGACCGTCTTCTGATGTCCAGATACCGTGTGAACAACAATCCGTACCGCGGATATGCTCTGATCGCCGGTTTTGTAGAGATCGGAGAGAGTTTTGAGGAGACGATCCACCGCGAGGTCATGGAGGAAGTTGGTCTGAAGGTCAAAAATATCCGCTATTATAAGAGCCAGCCGTGGGCATTCTCCGACACGGAGATGATCGGATTCTTCGCGGAGCTCGATGGACCGGATAAGATCAAGCTTCAGGAGGACGAGCTCTCCGAGGCTGGCTGGTACCACCGCGATGAGATTCCGGATGAGACGATGATGAACAGCATCGGAAGTGAGCTTAAGATGGTGTTCAAGTACGGAAGTCTCGAGAAGTTCTATGAGGCGACCGGGTATCACGACGAGAATTAGGGATATGGGAATATCGGATCAAGTGTGATCCTGATGGGGATCCTGCAGATAGAATCGATGGCAGGTTGTAAATTGAAAAAAAGCCGGAGACTGAATTTCAGACTGTACGAGAAATTCAGTTTCCGGCTTTTTGTAACAGAAATTTTCTGCTAAAAAGACAGATGGATCAGGCTTTGCGGAATGTCCGGCAGAATTCCAGAAATTCTCGCAGGGTATCAGGAACATCCTGTGGATGATAACAGAATCCGATCACGCGTTTCGGGATCGGGATATCGAGCGGGATCTCGATAAGCGTACCGTTTTTCAGATCATCTTCGATGAAGTCTTTGATGACGCAGCCGATCCCGAGTCCGATCCGGGAGAACTCGATGAGGAGTTCCATGTCAGTCGTCTCGAGAATCTGGTTGATCTCGATCTGATTGTCGGACAGGTAGGCATCGACGTGTTTCCGGCTCATGTTGGAGCGGTTTAAGAGCATGATATTTCCGGTCTTAAAGATATCCGGGTCGTTTCCTTCTCTTAAATGAAGATTCTCCAGGTAGGCAGGCGTACAGACGAAGATATCGCTGATCTCCATCAGGGGCTGGAAGTGGAGTCCTTTTCTGTTTTTTGGCTCAGCGACAAGGCCGATATCGATCTTTCTGGCATCGAGCATGTCGAGTGTCTGGTAGGTGGACTGGCTCTCGATGGCGATGTTTACATGTGGATATTTTCCGATAAATCCTTTTAAGTAGGGGAGAAGGACATATTTACACAGGGTGTTGCTGACTCCGATCTTTAAGTTTCCGATATGGAAGTCATGGATCCGTTTGAGTTCGCGTTCGCCGTGACCGATGGAGTCGAAGGCTGTGTTCACATGCTGGAAGAGGATGGTTCCTTCTCTTGTGAGCTGGACTCCGCGGGAGTTTCGGTTGAAGAGTCTGGTTCCGAGGCTTTCTTCAAGTTTGCTGATGGCTTTGCTGATGGCGGGCTGGCTGATGTAGAGTTCTTTGGCAGCCCGGGAGATGTTGCCGCAGCGGGCTACCTCGTAGAAGATTTTGTATTGTGACAGATGTTGTTCCATGAAAATACCGCTGTCCTGTCAGGGACCGCAGGAACATAACCCCCTTTCATATGTGGTATTCGTATTATTTATAGCTATTATAATGAATGGGGGTGGGGATGTCAATATGAAATTGATGGGTACGCGCCGGTCGGCCTCCGGCTCCGGGCACTCGGGATTTTAGGGGCGGTTCCTCTAGACTTGCGGAAGAATGCTAAGGGCGGAGAAGATGGGACACAACTCGCTGCGCTCAAACAAGTGTCCCATCTCCTCCAACGCATTCTCCCGCGAGCCAAGAGGAAGCCAAGCCCCTGAAATCAGGCACCCGGATCCGGAGGCCGGCCGGCGCTGAAATTGGCTGTGCTGGGTGGGGATCGCAGGCGCTGCGCTGTGCGATCCTGGATAGTGGTGATGTCAGATGCGGTATGTTTTGAAGATTTCTGATATCTGGTGCTGGACTGTGTGCAATCCTGGCTTAGGCGATCGCACAGAGGCCCAGTTCTTTTTTGAGAATTTCATCGACGGAGTCGAGGATTCCGAGGTGTGCCTCGAGATCGAGACGGTCTACGGTCATTTCATTTTTTCGGGTGCAGCCGTCGACGCTGCCTGCGGCTACGGCGAGACGGAGAGATTCGGTCTCTTCGGCGCGGGTCGGGAGCAGGCTTTTTTCGGCGAGGAGGGAGCAGAGGGCGGCGATGCCGATGCCCCACCAGTTGGAGACGCCGCTTGCGAGTGTGAGATCGGCGGCTTCGGCGGTGCAGATCTTATCTCCGAACGGGACAAATGTTTCGATCACATTCCGGTAGGTTCCCATTCCCATTTCGTTTCCGCCGTCACCGACGGAGATCGTGACTGCTCCGGCTTTTTTAGCCTCAGAGAGGAAGAGGGCAGAGTCGGTGATCATGTCGTCGAGAACTTCGCCGCGCATGCTGTGATAGTGGCCATTGGCGGCTTTTCCGGGGCGTTCTAAGGAGATGAAGTGGGTCGGGGAGAAGTTTTTAATGCAGCTTCGGATGAAGTCTTCGGTGTCTGTTTTTGGCAGCATCATGAGTTTTGCTTTGGGTGCGCGGTAGCAGACGACGTCGCTCACGATGGAGAAGGCGGGTTCGTCGGTGATCACGAGGACGGAGACTCCGAGTGCTGTCAGGGCGGCGGCGATATCGGCGATGCCGAGAGGTCCGTCTGTCTCGCCTACATAGGTTCCGTCTTCAAGGCGGACCGGGAAACCGGTGAGAAGGATCACGCGGCGGGCAGTGGAGAGGGTTTCAAGTGTTTCGCGGATCGGGTTGTCCGGCAGTGCTTTTAAGAGTCCGCGGTTTCCGAAGTCCTGTTTCATAATGGTATCCAGATCTTTAAAGAATGTCATGTTCATATCCTCCAATTGATGATCGGGCTGCAGGGAAGCGGAGATGGGATCGCCTGGGACGGTCCGGGGCTTTTGCGGCAGCGCGAATGTGATGAGAAGGAGAATGCTTTTTTCGTATCAGGGCAACAAAAAAAGCCACTGATCCCCTTGTTGGAAGATTCATGGCTCTTATTTACGGTGGGAGCATCCGGGCAGGAGTCCCGATAAATAAAAGAATCTGTTTTTGTATCTTTAGTTTAGTGGAAATGGCTGGAAATGTCAATGGAAAAAGGGAAATTCCGGTGGTATAATAAGCAGTAAAGTTACTTTTTATGGGTAGGAATTTTTTGAACTGAAAATTCCGTATGATACTGTTATGGCCGCAGATTTTGCCGATTCGGAATGCGAAGCATCGGCAAAATCCTGTTACAGTGCGCGGGCATGGAGTGCCCGTGTACTGTAACGCAGTAAGGTTATAAGTTGATCAATGGAAGTACAGAGTTTTGGGAAAAGGGGAATACATTATGGAGAACAGGAACACGATCCTCGTGGTTGGCCAGGCGAAGCCGAGCAAAGAGGATGCGATCTACAATCTGCACGGGGAATTTTATATCAGTCTGATCGTGGAGCGGGAGACTGGAAAAATTTTGGAGCTGGACTGCAATACGATCCTGGATGTGACAAAGCGGTTTGTGGCATCGATGTTTGTCGGAAAAAGTTTAAAGACGGATATTCCGGCGATCGAGAAGGAGATCCGGGAGCGGTATTTTGCGCTGACGCAAAAGCCTCTGATCGCGTGTATGAAGGACGCGTGCAACCGGTATCTCACGGCAATCGGGGAGAATTGTCCGCAGAAGAAGAGCTGAGGAGACTGAAAAGATGCAGGAATGTCTGATCAGACTGAGCTGAACGACCGGTTAAAGGAACTTTTAACAGAGCAGAGATGAGAACTATAACATAATTGTATAGATCTGGAAACAAAAGAGTATAAATTTTAACATTCTTAAGCCGGAGCTTGTCTCCGGCTGTTTTTTGCTTGTTTTTTCCGGGATGGATTGACAAGGGGAAAAAATATGATAAAGTTATGAATGCTGTTTTTCAAAACCCCATGAAAAAGCGGCAGATAGACAGAGGTCTGGCATAAAAAAATGACTCCACAGAAATATCCGGGAGACAGGTTTTCTGCGATATGTTGAGAAACATGTGACCCTGTTATCATGAAAATCTAAAGTATGAAAAAGGAGTACCCCACTTATGAGTTCGTGGAATGATGTAACGAAAAAGGTGCGCGAGATGCGGAAAAATTTCGCATTCCGCTGTGCGATTTCTTTTGTGGCAGTTCTGGCATCTGCCCTTTTGCAGTCCTATGTGATCCTGGCGTTTATCCGTCCGGCGGGACTTTTGTCCAGCGGATTTACAGGACTTGCGATCCTGATCGACCGAATTACCGAGCTGTACGGATTTTCCGTATCGACTTCCCTGGCGTTAGTTGTCCTGAATCTCCCGGTCGCACTCATGTGCTGCCGCAGCATTAACGTGAAATTTACCGTATTTTCACTTTTACAGGTATTTTTCGCCAGCTTTTTCTTAAAAATCTGCCATTATACCCCGTTGTTTGATGACCTGACCCTGAATGTGATCTTCGGAGGTGTTCTTTATGGACTCTCTGTTGTTCTCGCACTGAAAGGAAATGCATCGACCGGCGGTACCGATTTTATCGCACTTTATGTCTCAAATAAGACAGGAAAGTCGATCTGGAATTACGTGTTCATGGGAAATGTCTGCATCCTTGTGATCTTCGGATACATGTTCGGATGGAAATATGCAGGTTATTCGATCCTGTTCCAGTTCATTTCCACAAAGATGATCTCCACCTTCCATCACCGCTACGACCGCGTGACCTTACAGATCACGACCGAGAAGGCGGAGGAGATCATGAAAAAGTACGTCAGCCAGTACCACCACGGAATTTCCTGTGTGGAAGCGATCGGCGGTTACAGCCACAAAAAGATGTATCTGCTCCACACCGTGATCTCTTCCTATGAGATCAACGATATCGTCCAGCTGATCCAGGATGTGGATGAGCATGTGATCATCAACGTATTTAAGACGGAGAACTTCTACGGAGGATTCTACCGGGAGTCCCTGGATTAAGAAAATCAAAAAGTAATAAAGTAACTATTCAGTAGGTCTGCGCACTTGCTGCGCTGACCGTAATAAAACATGG
>OGFL01000114.1_pt1 | contig 88761 bp, 85 predicted proteins | sample 1570911 | NCBI WGS metagenome assembly OGFL01 (sample SAMEA2582050, study PRJEB24529) | metagenome | biome: Human gut stool | place: China | collected 2011 | reverse complement strand
GTTACGAGGTCGATGAAGCAGGAAGCCCATTGGCTTAAGACAATGGGTAGTTCACCTCGGAGCAAAGCTGGAGGGAATTTATCGGAAAGATATTTATGAACTTCCGCCGGACAGTATCCGGGAGCTTATTATTAATGCTGTGATGAATTGTAGTTTCTTGCAGAATTCGCACATTCAGGTAGCAATTTATGATGACCGTTTGGAAATTACATCGCCGGGCGGTCTTATGCCAGGTGTGACTCTGGATAAGATGAAAGAGGGATATTCAAAAATACGTAATCGTGCGCTTGCACATGCGTTTTCTTATATGAATCTGATTGAGGTGTGGGGCAGCGGCATTCCGAAATTGATGGAAGCAATGCAGGAATACGGATTACGCGAGCCGGAGTTTCGCGATATGGAGATTGGATTTCGCATTAATCTCTATCGTAATATGGAAGAGACAAGAATAGGAACCGACCAAGGTGTTCAGAAAGTCGACCAAGACACGCGAAAATCCGACCAAGGTATACAAAAAGTCGACCAAGACACGCGAAAATCCGACCAAGGTATACAAAAAGTCAACCAAGATATTCAAAAGCTTACCGACGATGCTGTGAAAATTTCCGTGTACACGGAATACAACCTGACAGACAAGAGCAAAGCGGTTCTGGCATTGATTAAAGAACAGCCTGATATTACACAGAGAGAGATTGCAGCTCAATTGGGGTGGAAAATTAATCGTGTAAAATATCAGATTGATAAAATGAAAAGCCAGAATGTTATTCAGCGCATTGGAACCAGTCAAAAAGGATATTGGAAAATCTTGATTGAGAATAGCTCTTTTTAAACTAGAGAGGCAAGATCTGGAATGATGAATATGTTAAAAAATGGATTATCAGAAGAGAGCACTCCAACTTCCATCCGTCTCCCCCGCATCATGATCGCCGCCGAAAAGAGCGGCGGTGGGAAGACATTTTTCACCTGTGTGCTTCTTTCACTCCTAAAGGAGCGGATTGAGGCGGTGCGTGCCTTTAAGTGTGGCCCCGATTATATCGACCCGATGTTTCACCGGACGGTGCTGGAGATTCCATCGCGAAATCTGGACAGCTTTTTTGTGGGGGCGGATATGCTGCGGTATCTGCTGGGACGGGAAGTTCTGGAGAATAAGGAGCTTCCGGCGAGCCGGATCGCGGTCCTTGAGGGTGTAATGGGATTTTACGATGGTCTCGGCGGTGTCTCGGAGCGCGCCAGCGCATGGGAAGTGGCGGATCTTACGGATACACTGGTGATCCTGATCGTTGACATGAAGGGACGGAGTCTTTCGGCACTTGCCTCGATCAAAGGCTTCATGGAGTATCAGGAGAGGAGCCATGTTGCAGGCGTGATCTTTAACCGGCTGTCTCCGATGATATATCCGGGACTTAAGAAAAAGGCAGAGCAGGAGCTGGGGATCCGCGTGTTCGGATATATTCCGGAACTCAGAGATCTGACTCTGGAATCACGCCATCTGGGACTTGTCATGCCGGAGGAGGTCCCGGGACTCAGAGAAAAACTGGAGTTTGTAAAGGAGAAGATCCGGGCGGGGATCGATCTGGACGGGATTTTGGAAGCAGCGGAGAAAGCTCCGGAACTTCTGATTAAGATTCCGGGAATCATAAAAAAACAGGAAGGAAAAACAATATCAGGAGCAGCCGCTGTCCATACTGTGTGTCATGCGGTTTTTGATGGAAGCAGAGCAATTTTTCAGGGAAAAAGAGAATTGGAAGCGTCTGTAGCAGATAATAAAAACTCCAGCAGCCCCGTGATCGCAGTTGCAAGAGATGAGGCGTTCTGCTTTTACTATGAGGACAACCTGGATCTTTTAAAAAAACTTGGAGCCAGGATCCGATATTTTTCTCCGATCCGGGATCAGGAGATCCCGCCGGAGGCGTCTGCGCTGTATCTTGGCGGCGGATATCCGGAGCTTCATGTGAAGGCACTTTCAGAGAATAAAATGATGCTTTCTTCGATTCGGGAGGCGATCAGGAATGGGATGCCCTGTATCGCAGAGTGCGGCGGGTATCTCTATTTGAAGGAGTCGATCGAAGATCCGGCTGGAAAGCGCTGGGAAATGGCCGGTGTTCTTCCGGGAAACAGCCAGGATACAGGGAAGCTTGGAAGATTCGGCTACATTACCGTGACAGCGAAAAAGGACGGACTTCTCGGACCGGAGGGAACTCAGTTTCGCGCCCATGAATTCCACCACTGGGATTCACCGGAAAATGGAACTGATTTTCAGGCGAAGAAACCGGTCGGGACCCGCGGCTGGGAGTGCGGATACACAACCGAAAGCTTCTATGCCGGTTTTCCACATCTGTATTTTTACAGTAATCCGAAGATTGCGGAGCATTTTGTAAAGCAGGCACAAAGCTGGAGAGAAGCTCCACAAAAAATGACATAAGGAAAGATAATGAGTGACAACACGATGACAACAAAGATAATCGAAGAAAAATTTCAAAGCTGCCTGGACCGGATCGTCCCGGCGGATCGCCATGCAATGGAACTTGCGAAAAAACGATGGGATTCCGTTGCAAAGCCGATCGGCAGTCTCGGGATCCTGGAGGATGATATTACAAGGATCGCCGGGATCAGGCGGAGTGCGTCCGGGATCACGCTTGATAAGTCCGCACTTGCAGTCATGTGCGCGGATCATGGCGTCGTTTCGGAAGGCGTGACCCAGACCGGGAAGGAAGTGACCCGGATCGTGGCGGAGAATTTCACGCGGGGGGAGACTTCAACTTCCAAAATGTGCCGGATTGCCGGAACAGATCTTTATCCGGTGGACATGGGGATGGACTGTGAAGTGATCGGAGTAAAACAGCCGGATCCGCACCGGATCATGGACCGAAAGATTGCGAGAGGTTCCGGAAATATCGTGAGAGAACCTGCGATGAGCAGAGGGGACTGCCTGCAGGCGCTTGTTTCCGGGATCGAACTTGCGTTTACGTTCCGGGATATGGGATATGAGCTTCTCGCTGCAGGTGAGATGGGAATCGGAAATACGACGCCTGCTGCCGCGATGAGCGCAGTGCTCACGGGACTTTCCCCGGAGGAAGCGACCGGACGGGGAGCCGGACTTTCGGATGCCGGGCTGGAAAAGAAAAAACGGGCGGTTTCGATGGCGGTCGGCCGCTTTTATGAAACATATCCGCAGTACCGGGGCGGAACGAAGGAAGATTATGAGAATGGGGCGCTCTCGGCTGTGACAGTCCTTTCGGAGCTTGGCGGTTTTGACCTTGCGGGAATGACCGGGCTCTTTTTAGGCGGGGCGGCGGCCGGACTTCCGGTCCTCATGGACGGGTTCCTCTCGACTGTATCGGCACTTCTCGCGGTCCTGATCCGCCGGGAGGTGAAAGATTATCTCTTTGCCTCGCACATTTCCAGGGAACCGGCCGGAAAAGCGGTTCTTGAAATGCTTGGACTTCCGGCGCCGCTCCATCTCGGGATGCATCTCGGCGAGGGAAGCGGGGCTGTAGCGATGATCCCGCTCTTAAAGATGGGGGCGAGCGTTTACGAAGAGATGAGCACGTTTTCCGACATTTCCGTCGAGCAGTACGTGGATTATGAGAAGGAGGTCCGGACATGAGAGCGGCGATCATAGCGTTTTCGATGTATTCCAGGATCCCGATGCCGATGTTTGAGTGGAAGGAAGAGGACATGAAATACGCCATGTGCTTTTTTCCCGCGATCGGGGCAGTGATCGGAGCGGTGTTTTTTGGAATGTATCTGCTGCTTGACAGGATCCTGACGGGAAAGATCCTGGCAGCGGGGATCCTCCTCGCAGTGCCGCTTTTTATCACGGGCGGGATCCACATGGACGGATTTATGGACACCTGCGATGCAAGAGCGTCATATGGCGACCGGGAGAAGAAGCTGGGAATCTTAAAGGACACGCACACAGGAGCGTTTGCGGTGATCTTCGGAGGACTGTATCTGATCCTTTACGCGGCGGCGTGCACGGAACTTGATGAGGGAAGTGCGCTCCTCACAGCGATCGGGTTTATTCTTTCCAGGGCGCTCAGCGGTCTTTCCACCGCAACATTTCCGGAGGCGCGAAAACATGGGATGCTGGCAGATTTTATGAAGGATGCGAGAAAGAAGACCGTGGCAGTCTGCATGCTCGTGATCTTTTTCCTGACGGCATTTCTGGAACTGCTCTTTGGCGGTATCTGCGGCGGTGTTGTTGTAATTACAACGGTTTTGATCTTCCTTTGGTATCGCCACATGGCAGTACAGGAATTCGGTGGTGTGACCGGAGATCTTGCCGGTTTCTTCCTGCAGATCTGTGAGCTTGGGATCCTGCTCGCGGCGGTGATCGGAAAGGCGGTGTTTTAAGTGAAACTTTTACTGATCCGGCATGGGGCAACGCCGGGGAACCTGGAGAAACGATATGTGGGCAGGACGGATGAGAGTCTGACGCAGGAATCCCTCGAAACGCTTGGCAAAGAGGCAAAAAAAATCCGGAAACTTGCCGGAAAACCTGCGGCGATCATCACAAGCCCGATGAAACGCTGCCTTGAGACTGCGGAAACACTATTTCCGGAACATGATTATCCGCAGGTCCCGAGGGTTCGGGTCGAAGATCTTTCCGAGTGTGATTTTGGAAAGTTTGAATATAAAAACTATCTGGAACTCTCAGGGGACATGGAATATCAGCATTTTATCGACACGATGGGAGCTGAGGGATTCCCGGGCGGGGAGAGCACGGAAACGTTTAAAGCGCGGACTGTGAAGGCGTTCCGGGAGAACCTCGCGAGATTATCTCTGGAGACAGAGGATCCGGACAAAACACTCGTCTTCGTCGTTCACGGGGGAACGATCATGGCCGTTATGGAGGCGCTTGCAAAAGAGCGGAAGAGTTACTATGACTGGCAGGTCGGAAACGGCGAGGGGATCTTTGGAGAGATCGAAGCGCCGGATGGACGGATCGGTCAGGTGCGGTTTCTTCGGAACAATCCAGTATCATAGGGAGGTAAAATCATGATTCTTTTATTATCGGTATGCAGCATCGGATTTCTGATCTACGGTGCACTTGTTGTCAGTGGGATCTATACGCCGATCAGCTCGAAAATTCTGGTTGAGGACGAGGAACGGGCGAAATGGTGCCATACGGAGGGCGTCACAAAGATGCTCTGGGGGCTGGATCTTGCGTTTTTGGTAATGTATCTTTGCCGTGTATTCCCGGCATTTTTATGGCTTGGACTGTTTCTTGTGCTGACGATCGTGATCATCATCATGGCTTATAAGAATAATGGAAAGTATTTAAAATGACGCAGAAAAATCAGACCAGTTCACTATATGAGGAATGCCGGTTTTGCGGTATGATAGACAACGAACGGAACAAACATTAAAGGAAGATTTTTATGACAGACAGACTCGAATTACTTGCAGTGGTCGCACTCGGATTTCTGCTCGATCAGGTCCTCGGGGATCCGCACTGGTTATATCATCCGGTGCGGATCATCGGGGCTTATATTTCATTTCTGGAGAAAGGGATCCGGAAGCTTTTTGGAGAGGGAGAGAGGGCACTCTTAGTTGGCGGTGTGGTACTTGTTGTTCTCGTGACCGGGACAACGGCGGTCGTATCCGGCGGGATCTTATACACCTGCGGCAGGATCTCCCCATGGCTCCGGTTTCTGGCATCTGTGATCCTGTGTTATCAGCTTTTTGCGGTAAAATCCCTGAAGGATGAGAGCATGAAGGTGTACCGGGAATTGAAAAAGGACGACCTTGAAGCGGCGCGGTATGCGGTGTCGATGATCGTTGGGCGGGATACTAAAGTGCTCGATATGACTGGTGTCACGAAGGCGGCGGTGGAGACAGTCGCGGAAAATACGTCAGACGGTGTTGCAGCACCGCTCTTTTACATGGCGATCGGCGGACCGGTCCTCGGCTGGGTATACAAGGCAGTCAATACGATGGATTCAATGGTCGGGTATAAGAATGACAAATATCTGTACCTTGGACGGGCGGCTGCGAAACTGGACGATGTCTTGAATTTTATTCCATCGAGACTCTGCGCCTGGATCATGATCTTTGCGGCGTATCTGCCGTCCAAAGGGCACGAATTTGACGGAAAAAATGCGAAAAAGCTCTTCCTGAGGGACCGTTTCAACCATGCGAGCCCGAATTCCGCGCAGACAGAGTCGGTCTGTGCCGGAGCGCTGCGGGTGCGTCTTGCCGGGGACGCGTGGTACTTTGGAAAACTCGTAAAGAAAAAATATATCGGAGATGATCTGCGTCCGGTGGAACCGGAGGATATCCGCCGGGCAAACAGACTTCTCTACCGGACGTCGTGGATCCTGATGGGGATCTGTGCGGTGTGGGAGATCATTCTGGAATTGCTGTAAAAACAAGGCACACAGTGGAGGAATCAAAATGGCAAAAGTGATCATGATCCAGGGGACCATGTCGAATGCGGGGAAGAGTTTTCTTGCGGCGGGGCTCTGCCGGATCTTTAAGCAGGACGGGCTCAGGACGGCACCGTTTAAGTCCCAGAATATGGCCCTGAATTCTTATATTACGCGGGACGGGCTTGAGATGGGACGGGCCCAGGTCATGCAGGCGGAGGCAGCCGGGATCGAGCCGGAGGCGGCGATGAACCCGATCCTTTTAAAGCCGACCTCGAACATGGGATCCCAGCTCATCGTGAACGGCGAGGTCCGCGGCAATTATCCGGCGGCGGAGTATTTTAAGATGAAAAAGAGTCTGATCCCGGACATCATGGATGCCTACAATTCCCTGGCATCCCGCTTCGATGTGATCGTTGTGGAAGGCGCGGGAAGTCCGGCCGAGATCAACTTGAGGGAAAACGATATCGTGAACATGGGACTCGCCGAGATGCTGGATGCGCCGGTACTTCTCGCCGGGGACATCGACCGGGGCGGCGTTTTCGCCCAGCTCTACGGGACAGCGGCCCTGCTCACAGAAGCGGAGCAAAAGCGGATCCGTGCCTTCGTGATCAATAAGTTCCGCGGGGATAAAGAGATCTTAAAACCGGGTCTTTCCATGCTCTATGAGCGGATCCGGATCCCGTTTGCGGGTGTGATCCCGTACATGGATGTGGACGTGGACGATGAGGACAGCCTCTCGGAGCGCCTGACAGAAAAACATGGAACCGGACCTCTTCTTGACCGCTCCGGCCATGCGGCTTTTGCGAAGATCTCCGTGATCCGGCTTCCGAGGATCTCGAATTTCACGGACTTTAATGCACTGGAGCGACTGCCGGGGATCGCGCTTTCTTATGTGAGCCGTCCGGAGGAACTGACCGGATCGGATCTCATCATCCTCCCTGGGACAAAGAACACCATGGGAGATCTCAAGTGGCTCCGCCAGAACGGGCTGGAAGCTGTAATCATGCGGATGGCGGGAAAAGGGATCCCGGTCATCGGCGTCTGCGGCGGGTTCCAGATGCTGGGAACGAGTCTTTCCGATCCGCATGGTGTGGAAGAAGGCGGAACGATGCGCGGCATGGAGCTCCTGCCGATCCGCACGATCTTTGCGGAGAAGAAGACGAGGACGAGAGTAAATGGAACGGCAGCCGGGTTTTCAAACGATGGAGTACCGGTAAAGATCAACGGATATGAGATTCATATGGGAGAGACGATCCGGGACGGCGGACAGCCGTTTTCGTGGATCCAGTACGAAAATGGGGAAAATATCGCAGCGATGGCGATGGATTCCGATGCGCGTTCAGGATATAAAACGGATTCGAATCCGAATGGAGCTCCGGCCGGTGGGAAAGAAGACGGCTGTATCAGCGGAAACGTATTCGGAACCTATGTCCATGGAGTATTCGACACAGAAGAGATGCAGCATGCGATCCGCTATTTCCTCGCAGAGAGAAAAGGTGTTCGTCCGGAGACATATGAAAACGGGGAAACATTCTCGATGGCAAAGTATAAAGAAGAGCAGTATGACAAGATGGCTAAGATTATCCGGGAAAATCTGGATATGGATATGATCTACCGGATCCTGGAACGAAAGGATGTGAGATGATGAGTGGACTTGACTGGACCGAAGAATTAAAAAAGCGGACGGGGATCGATTTCCTGACAACCCGCCCGATGGAGATCGAAAAAAAGAGTTTTGAGATCATAAAAGGAGAGCTGGGCGAGGAATTTGTTTCCCGGTATCCGGCTGATGCACTTCCGGTTCTCTGCCGTGTGATCCATACCACCGCCGATTTCTCCTACCGCGACACCCTCACGATCACAGAAGGCGCGATCGGACTGGCAAAAGAGGCGATCTACCGGGGGCTTCCGATCATCACCGATACGACGATGGCGGCATCCGGGATCAACAAGACGGCGGCCAGAAAATTCGGGATCGATGTGCACTGCTTTATCGGGGATGAGGATGTGAAGAAAGCTGCAAAGGCGAGCGGGATGACGAGATCCGCGGTCAGCGCCGAAAAGGCGGCGCGACTTTATTCGGAGTGTATCTATGCAGTCGGAAACGCGCCGACGGCGTTAATGCGCCTCTATGAGCTGATCGAAGAAAAAAAGATCCGGCCGGCGCTCATCATCGGAGTACCGGTCGGATTCGTGAACGTAGTCGAGGCAAAGGAACTGATCCTTCGGACGGATGTCCCGGCGATCGTCGCCAGAGGACGAAAAGGCGGGAGCAATATCGCCGCGGCGATCTGCAACGCACTGTTATATGAGGCGGGAGGACGATAGCGGTTCGCTACTTTACTTCCTGCACCGGGATTCCCGGAACTGCCATCAGAGAGTAGTTGGTGTGATAGACAACGAAACCTGGTGCGGCTCCGGGAACTTTTTTTAAGTTCTTCCGCTGGATATAGTCGACTTCGACCTTCTCATTCCCCCGTCCCTTGGAGTAATAGGCAGCCAGCGCTCCGGCTTCCTCAAAGACGCGGTCCGGCAGCTCCTTTCCCTCGGTCTTTACGATCACGTGGGAACCCGGGATCCCTTTTGCGTGGAACCACCAGTCACCGCCGTTCGCAAACTTGAAGTCGAGTTCTTCATTCTGGTAGTTGTTTTTTCCGACATAGATATGGAATCCGTCGCTGGAAAGGTAGTGGAACGGGCGGCTTGTGATCTTCACCTTTTTGCCGCCTGTGTAGTGGCGCTTGATATAGCCATACTCCGTGAGCTCTTCCTTGATCTGGACAAGGTCCTCCTCGAGTCTTGCGATGTCCATCGATGTGCTGATGGATTCCAGGTGGGCGATCTCCGCCTTCGTCTGTGCGAGCTGCTCGGTGACGGCCTCATAAGTCCGCTTCTGTTTATTGTACTTGTCAAAATACCGCTTCGCGTTCTCCTGAGCCGTCATCGTCGGATCCAGCGGGATCGTGATCTCTGTATTGTCGTAATAATTCAGACACTTAAAACTCTTTTCTCCGCCGGAGAGACCGTACCCGTAGGTATTTAAAAGTTCTCCGTAGATCCTGTATTTTTCCCGCTTTTCCGTATCCTTTAACTGCTTAGTCTGCAGATCCAGCTTCCGGACGCTGCGCTCCAATGCGTTGGAGATGATCTTTCTGAGGTCCGTGGATTTCTGGTGGATCCTGGATACCGTGTTCTTTTCCGCATAGTAGCGCTCTAAAAGTTCACTGATGGAGGAAAAGTTCACGGTCTTATAATTGCCGCCTTCCATCATCGTGAGCGGTACCGATGCGAATTCGACCGGTTTCTCGCCTTCATAGATGATATTCGGCGTAAAATTGCCTTCGCGGACATCGTCCATGATCCAGGTGAACGCGTGGAAGAGATGTGTGAGTTCCGCATCGGAAAATTCCTTCGCGGAGACATCCCCGTCGAGTGATGCAAGGTGGCAGATCTCGGCGGCAACGACCGGGCTTAAACCGGTGAGATCCATGTAGAGGGCCTTTGAGAGGTTCTGCGGGGTGTTGTGCAGGAGTTCCTTAAATTCTGTCTCCGTGATCGTCAGCGGATCTTTCTTCTCCCCGGAGTGCGGGATAAAGTAATCGCGTCCCGGGAGTACCTCTCGGACAGAGCTTACCTGTGCGGAGATATGTTTGATGCTGTCGAGGATCACGTTGTTCTCATCGCAGAAGATGATGTTGCTGTGTTTTCCCATGAGCTCGATCACGATGAATTTTCTCCGGAGATCGCCCATCTCATCGAGATGCTCGACCTCGATCCGGACGATCCGCTCCAGTCCCGGCTGGGTCACGGAGATGATCCTGCCGTTTGCGATATGCTTTCTTAAAAGCATGCAGAAGTTCGGAGCCGTCATCGGGCTCGGTTTGTTGTTTGATGTAAAATAGAGAAGCGGGAGACTGGCGTTCGCCGATACGAGCAGACGCACGTTCTCCCGGTTTCCTTTAATGGTAAAGAGTAATTCGTCCTTTTCCGGCTGGGCGATCTTTGAAATCCTGCCGGAGGCGATCTTTTCGTTCAGGTCGCGGACAAGGTTCGCGATCACGATTCCGTCAAATGCCATGGTGTATGAGTTCCTTTCGTTTTATCGATCATAAATTCCAAGATTGTCTGATATGTGTACGCTCGGGAGACTCTCTAAGAGTATCTCCCGAGTGTGGGAATGGGCGGATCGGATCTGCTTCATGAAAAGTGTTCATGAAAGATCGCGTTGATCCGTTCCGTCAGCTCCGCGACCGAGTGGGCCCGGCTTCTGGAACATTCCCGCGCAGGGCGGCCGCAGAGGAGACAGGTCCGGCCCGGCTGCCCGATGTCACTTCTTGAGATCTTTTTTCCATCCCGCCCGATGATATCGATGTCGTAGAGTCTTCCGAGATCGGACGCGTCCTCTAACGGCACGAGAAGGCGTTTTACAGCGAGCGCATCCGCATCCACGCAGAGAAATGCCTCCGGACCGGTCTTATCGAGGATTAGGCTGCGCTTTAAGACCGGGATCTTTGCGGTATCCAACGCGGAAACGATCTCCGAAAGTGCAAAGGCAAATGCCTCCGGAACAAGCGGCAGGACCTTGACCGGCCCCGGAATATTTAAGGTGAAGGAGACGAGAACGCCGGGAAATTCGGAGAGAAGCTGTTCCTGCATCCAGACGCGCCGTTCCCTGGCGTTTAACATATCCGGAAGCTCGGCATCGGCACCGATGAATTTTTCTAATGTTTCTTTTTCTGCGTCATTTAATAATAACTGTTCTATTTCTGGATCATTCCATAAAAATTTTTCCATAAAAACCTCAGATCTCATGCAGGATCTCAAGAAATCCTTTCATATATTTTGTGAGATACATGTCCTTCCGGTAGCAGGCGTAAAAATGTCTTGGATTCTCCACACCGAGGATCGGATAGGAGAAGTAGGCGGAATCCGGCGAGTTATCAGTCTCGACATAGGAATCCGGACAGGCCATCACGACAGGACTCGCCGCAACGACATGTTTTCCGACCTCGATGCTGATCGTGACAAGGTCGATCTTCGGCTTCATGTCCCTCGTGATAAAGAGGGAGTCCTGTATCGTCCGGACGGAGTGACCGGACTGGCTGGAGATGAAGGTCTCATCGCGCGCCTCCAGGATATCGATCGGTGTCCCGGGCGCGATCCGTTTCGCAAGTTCGCATTCGCGGTTCACGATGAGGACAAGCTTTTCCTCCTGGATCAGGTCGTAGACCAGTTCCTCGTGGCGCGGGAATGTCGTGAGAAGTGCGATCCCGACTTCCCCCTCCAGGACGCTTTTTTCCATGGTCGCAGATCCCTGCTCATGGAGTTCCAGCCCCACATGGGGGAATTGTTTCTTAAAACGCGGGTATAATTCCGGTAACAGCTCCATGCCGCGCTGGACCGAGATCCCGAGGCGGATGGTCCCGAATTCTTCCTTGCTCAGCTCCTCGACCTGTTTTCTCAAGTTTGTGGAGATCGTTGTCACCTGCCTCGCCGCCTCCACGTAGAGCTGTCCGGCCGGCGTCAGGGTGATCGGATCGGTGGAGCGGTCAAAGATCGGGGCGCCGAGATTGCTCTCGGCGGTCTTTATGATCTGGCTCAGAGAGGGCTGGGAAACGTAGAGCTTTTTTGCCGCGTTTGTAAAGCTGCCTTCCTTCAGGACAGTCAGAACATACTGCATGTGTTTTTCATTCATAGAGGCGTCCTCCCCTGACTTTTTATCTCAGTTAGATAAAACTCCTGTTTTTCTTTCCTATTCTATCACATCCGGTCGGAAAAGACAACGCGGGGAAACCGGAGCGTTCCTGCCGCCGGACCGATCCGATGCCCCATAAGAATTTCCCTATATTCTCTATAGAGGGATATGTATTGGATTAAAAAAAATACAAGTGATATAGTAATGCCATAGAAAGTTATAGAACTCAGGCGGGAAAACAAACGAAATTTGTGTATCCTGCATAATGAGAAACGGAGGGAATATATGGAAATCAAGAAGACAGCCATGGCCGGCACACTGGAATCCAGTGACGCCCAGGTAACCGTGGAGCCGGGCGAAGGAAAGATCGAGCTCACGATCGAGAGCAGCGTGATCCACCAGTACGGCAGACAGATCCGGAAAGTCACACTGGAGACCCTGGAGCGTCTCGGCGTGGACAGTGCAAAGGTCACGATCTTTGACAAAGGAGCGCTCGACTGTACATTAAAGGCGAGAGTGGAGTGTGCGGTCTACCGTTCCAACGGCATCACCGAAAATCTTCCGTGGGGAGGTGTCATCCGATAATGCATCCGAATAAAAAACGCTTAAGAAGATCCATGATGTTTTTAAATTGCCAGAAACCGGGTCTCATCAAGGATCCGTACATCTACAAACCGGATTCCATCATGTTAGACCTCGAGGACGCGGTCGCGGAGAACCAGAAGGACGCAGCGAGATATTCCTTATATCATGCGCTTCAGGAGATCGATTACCGCGGCGTAGAGCGGGTCGTCCGGATCAATGGTCTTGACACTCCGCACTGGAAAGAAGATATCCGCGTCTGTGTCGCGGGCGGAGCCGACACGATCCGTATTGCTAAGACAGAGACGGCGCAGGATGTAAAGATCGTGGAGGAACATGTCCTCGCTGCGGAGCGGGAGTTTGGACGCCCGGAGGGAAGTACGCTTTTAATGGCAGCCTTAGAGTCCTGTAAAGGCGTCTTAAATGCCCTGGAGGTATGCCAGTCCTCCGACCGTCTCATCGGGATCGCCTTATCCGGCGGTGACTACACGAAAGATCTCCAGACGACGATCACCGGAACCGGCGTGGAGCTCATGGGTGCGAGACAGCACATGATCATGGCTGCGAGAGCGGCAGGCGTCCAGTGCTGGGATACCGTGTTCACGAATCTTGACGATATGGAAGGTTTCGAGAACGAGACGCGGATGATCAAGATGATGGGATTTGACGGAAAGTCCCTCGTCAACCCGAGACAGATCGCGATCGTTCACAAGGTCTTTACTCCGTCCGAGAAGGAGATCATTTTCGCGGAGAAAGTAGTCCGTGAGATCGATGACAAGAAGGCAAAGGGAATCGGTGTCTTCACGGTTGACGGAAAGATGATCGACATCGCCTTCTACGACGGTGCAAAGAGAACACTCGCCATGGCGAAAGCAGCAGGCGTTTATAAGGGGGATTTATAAGATGATCAATGCAGTTGGAAGAGAAATTCCCGAAGAGATCTTAAAAGCGACAGGCAAAGAGGCCTTCAAGGGCGTCTATGCCTATGACGATTTTGAATATAAAAAGGCGGCTCCGACCGTCCGGACGTTAAATGACCCGACCCGGAGCAAGCTCGTTGAGAACATTCACGATGCGCTCGTAAAATGCGGCATCAAAGACGGAATGGTCCTTTCCTTTCATCACCACTTCCGGGAAGGCGACTATGTGGTGAACATGGTCATGGAAGAGGTCCACAGGATGGGAATCAAGGATATCACGATCTGCGCAAGCTCTTTAGGAAAGGCACATGATCCGATCGTCCCGTACATTGAGGACGGCACAATCACTGGGATCCAGTCATCCGGCGTCCGCGGAAAGATCGGGGAAGCGATCTCCACAGGACGGTTAAAGAACCTCGCGATCATGCGTTCCCACGGCGGACGTGTCCGTGCGATCGAGTCCGGTGAGGTCCATATCGACATCGCCTTCATCGGTGCACCGACCTGTGATGAGTATGGAAACATGAGAGCAAACGGCGGAAAGAGCGACTGCGGCGTTTTATCCTACGCGATGGTGGACGCCCAATATGCGGACAAGGTCGTTGCCGTGACAGACTGTCTCGTTCCGTTCCCGAACCTCCCGGCGAGCATCTCCATGGTGAACGTGGATTATGTGTGCGTCGTCGATGAGATCGGAAATCCGGCAAAGATCGCGACCGGCGCTGCAAAGCCGACAACCGATGTGAGAAAGATCATGATGGCAGACTACTGCACAAAGTTTGTGGTCAACACCCCATACTTTAAGGAAGGTTTCTCCTACCAGACAGGCGTCGGCGGGGCGTCCATCGCCTCCACGATCTCCCTTGGAAAGATCATGGAAGAGCGCGGCATCCACATGGGACTCGGTCTCGGCGGCATCACGACTCCGATGTGCGAGCTTTTAGCGAAAGGTCTTGTAAACAAGCTTGTCGATACCCAGGATTTCGACCAGGGCGCGATCGAGTCCATCAAGACGAACCCGAACCATTTTGAGATTTCCGCGTCCGAGTACGCAAACCCGTTCAACAAGGGCGCTTATGTCAACAAACTCGATTTCGTCATCCTGGCATCTCTGGAAGTTGACGTGAACTTTAACTGTAACGTTGTAGTCGGCTCCGACGGCATGATCACGGGCGCCCAGGGCGGACATCCGGACACGGCAGCAGGAGCAAAGTGCACGATCGTGATCGCTCCGCTCTTACAGGGCAGGATCCCGGCAATCTGCACGAATGTGACGACCGTTACGACCCCGGGCGAGTCCGTCGACGTTGTCATCACAGACTACGGAATCGCGATTAACCCGAGAAGGCGGGATCTCATCGAGTGCATGAAAGACGTTGACCTTCCGTTCTGTACGATCGAAGAGCTCCGCGACAAGGCGTACGCCATGGTCGGAACTCCGGATCCGGTACAGTTTGACGACCGTGTGGTCGGCGTGATCGAGGCCCGCGACGGCACCATCATCGATGTGGTCAGAAAGATCAAAGACTATGAATTTGAGGATGAACAGTAATCTGTCTGTCCCGGTGCTGCGAAAACAGTTTCCCCAGACATGTTTTCGCAGCGTATAGCCCCTTAGATAAAGGAGAATTTGAGTATGTCTGAAATTCCCGATGATCCTCGTCCTTTCCGGATACTACACCTGGGACAACTTTGCGAAGCTCATCAAGAGCGGCTTTTCCAGCACCGGCCCGACAGCGGCACTGTTCGTATTCAGCGTCCTGTACTTCGGGATCATGACAGATGCCGGAATGTTTGATGTCATCATCAACAATCATGCGGGTCCGGCACTGACCATGTGTTCGACTCTGATGGCGGCAGCTGTCCTCATGGGCGTCCTTGTAAAAGAGGTCGAAGGGACCACGAGCGTCATCACCTGCATGTCCGGACTGATCAGTACCTTTCTCCCGGCAGTCCTCGGCCGTCATCTGCCGCTCGTCATCGGTATCCTTTCCGTGCCGCTCGCACTCGCGTTCGATACCGACAGCTACTTCTACGGAATGCTTCCGGTCATGATCGGCATCGGAGAGGGCTTTGGGATCATTCCGGTGTAAGCACGTTTACAGAATTGACAATTTCCCTGATTTTGATATAGTGGCTGTCTGATATACCCCACTGGACAGCGCAGAATACCTCCCATATGAATGAAAAATCCCCAGCGGTCAGAATGCGAAAAGCCGCTGGGGATTTTTCTGCCTTATTTTTCATATGCGATCAGAAACAGAATATTTGCACAGAAATCTGGTTGACTGTAATTTTTATTTGCCGTATAATAATGGTTATCTATGGGAAAGCGAGGCATGTCTGAATGATTAAGAGCATGACCGGATTCGGCCGCCACGAGTTAGTGACGGACGAGTGTAAGATTTCAGTAGAGATAAAGGCGGTAAACCACCGGTATCTTGATCTGGGAATTAAGATGCCGAAGAAATTCAATTACTTCGAAGCATCCATGCGTACCCTCTTAAAGGATTATATCCAGAGAGGAAAAGTAGATATATTTGTGACATACGAGGATTATACCGACGCAAAGGTATTCCTCAAATATAACAAGTCTCTTGCACAGGAATATATGGACAGCTTTAAAAAGATGGCTGATGACTTTGATATCGACAATGATGTAAAAGTGTCCATGCTGGCAAGATGCCCGGAAGTCCTCACGATGGAGGAAGTTCCGGAAGATGAAGACCATATGTGGGAGCTCCTGAAAGATGCGCTCTCAAGAGCCTGTGAGGGATTCGTGGAGTCCAGGATCCGCGAGGGCGAGAATTTAAAGAACGATCTCGTAGGAAAGCTCGAATATATGCTGACACTTGTCGACTTTATCGAGGAGCGCTCCCCGAAGGTGATCGCGGAGTACCGCCAGAAGCTGGAAGACAAGGTAAAAGAACTTCTCGCGACCGCATCCGTGGACGAGTCCCGGATCGCAACGGAAGTTACGATCTTTGCAGATAAGATCTGTGTGGATGAGGAGACCGTCCGATTAAGAAGCCACATCGAGGGAATGAAGAAGGAACTTTTAGCCGGCGGCAGTGTCGGAAGAAAGCTCGACTTTATCGCCCAGGAGATGAACCGTGAGGCAAACACGATCCTCTCAAAATCAACGGATCTCGAGATCTCCGACCGCGCGATCCTCTTAAAGACAGAGGTCGAGAAGGTAAGAGAGCAGATCCAGAACATCGAATAAAGCTTGTGTAAACACGGAATGCGGAGCAATCCGCGGCCCGCGAAACCAGCAGAATACATGATTGAGTAATCAGGAGGCATTTGTAATGCAGACAAAAGGAGTCCTCGTTGTAGTTTCCGGATTTTCCGGAGCAGGAAAAGGAACCGTGATGAAGGCGCTCTTGAATAAATATGATAATTACGCGCTTTCTGTATCGGCGACCACGAGAAATCCGAGACCGGGGGAGGAAAATGGAAGAGAGTACTTTTTCCTGACCGAATCCCAGTTCGAGGATATGATCAAAAATGACGAGCTGATCGAACATGCACGTTATGTAGATCATTATTATGGAACACCGAAAAAATATGTGGAAGAAAAGATGGCTGCGGGAAAAGACGTGATCCTTGAGATCGAGATCCAGGGAGCACTCAATATCAAGAAGAAATTCCCAGACGCGCTTCTCGTATTTATCGTACCGCCGACTGCGGAGGACCTGAAAAAACGTCTTACCGGCCGCGGAACTGAGAGCGCGGAAGTGATCGAAAAACGTCTCCGCCGTGCCGCGGAGGAGTCCGACGGAATGGATTCCTATGACTATATCGTAGTCAATGACGATATCGATACCTGTGTGGAAGATCTCCACAGCCTGATTCGCTCCAGCCACTTTAAAGAGTCCGCGAATACGGATCTTGTGGCGAGAATGAAGCAGGAGCTGCACGATATGACAAAATAAAGAATGTATCCGTAAAAATGCTACATGCAAAACCGGATACTTCAGATATTTAAAATTTATAACAAAAAACAGCAAAACTTCTCGCATCTTTACAGATGGAGAGGAAAGCTGCAACCAGGAAACTCATGATCTGAAAGGGGTATATTTTATGTTACATCCGTCTTATACAGACTTAATCGAAGCCGTAAACAGCGACGTTGAGCCGGGCGAGCAGCCGGTCGTTCAGAGCCGTTATTCCATCGTCATCGCAGCATCCAAGCGTGCGAGACAGCTGATCGCTGGTGACAAACCGCTCGTAGCAGGCGCTGCCGGAAAGAAACCGCTGTCCACCGCTGTTCAGGAGCTTTATGAGCAGAAAGTAAAGATCCTCACAGAGGACGAGGAGCCGGAGATCGAGACTGATTTCGAGGTGAAGGAGAGAACTCCGGAAGAGATCAAAAAAGAAGAAGAGTACGCGGAAGAATAAAAGCGATCCGCCCGGCCGTGTGATGCCAAGCCACGGACGGACGAACCGGAGAAATATGTTGGAAAGGGGAGGAAAACGGCTGAATCTGGCTTTAGTTTCCTCTTTTTTTCGCTGGCGGCTTCAAAAATGCCGGATACGGCTGCGGACCGCGAAGCTATACAGAGAAAGGAAAAACAAACAGAATGAATTTACTTTTCATATCACTGGGCTGTGATAAGAACCTTGTCGATACGGAAAAAATGCTGGGAATCCTCGGGAAAGAGGGCTATTCCTTCGTGGATGATGAAAATGAGGCAGATATCGTCGTTGTCAATACCTGCTGCTTTATCGGCGATGCAAAAGAAGAGAGCATCAACACGATCCTTCAGATGGCGGAGTTAAAGAAAACAGGCCGCTTAAAGGCGCTGATCGTAACCGGATGTCTCGCACAGCGCTACAAGCAGGAGATCATTGATGAGATCCCGGAGGTAGATGCGATCCTTGGAACGACTTCCTATGAGGCAGTCGGGGAGGCGATCAAAGAAGTCATGCACGGAGAAACACCGGAGGTCTTCGAGAGCATCGATGCGCCGGTGAGCAAGACTACAGACCGTCTTGTGACGACAGGCGGACATTATGCGTTCTTAAAGATCGCGGAGGGCTGTGACAAGCGCTGCACGTACTGCATCATTCCGTATCTTCGCGGAAAATACCGCAGCGTTCCGATGGAGCAGCTTGTGAAGGAAGCGGAGGAGCTTGCAGAAAAAGGCGTGAAGGAGCTGATCCTGGTCGCACAGGAGACAACCCTTTACGGAAAAGATCTCTACGGCGAGAAGAAACTTCCGGAGCTTTTAAGACGTCTGGCAGCCGTATCCGGAATCCAGTGGATCCGTCTCCAGTACTGTTATCCGGAGGAGATCACCGATGAGCTCATCGAGACGATCAAGACCGAGGAAAAAGTTTGTAACTATCTGGACATCCCGATTCAGCATGCGAGTGATGCGGTCTTAAAGCGGATGGGCAGAAGAACAAACAATAAAGAGATCCGCGAGCTGATCGCGAAACTCAGAAGAGAGATCCCGGATATCGCACTCCGCACGACGCTGATCTCCGGTTTCCCGGGAGAAACCGAGGAAGACCACGAGATCCTGATGCAGTTTGTCGATGACATGGAGTTTGACCGTCTTGGCGTGTTCGCGTATTCTCCGGAGGAAGACACCCCGGCCTTCAGCTTTGAAAACCAGGTTCCGGATGAGGTAAAACAGGACCGCCGCGACGAGATCATGGAACTCCAGCAGGAGATCGCTTTCGAGAAATCCGAGGCAATGAAGGGACGCACCCTGGAAGTCATGATCGAGGGCAAGGTTGCCGACGAGAACGCCTATGTGGGCCGCACTTATATGGACAGCCCGAATGTGGACGGACTGATCTTTGTAAACACCGGACTTTCCCTGATGTCCGGAGATTTTCTGAAGGTGCGCGTGACCGGCGCATCCGAGTATGATCTGATTGGGGAGGCAGAGGATGAATTTACCGAATAAACTGACCGTTTTACGTGTGATCATGATCCCGTTTTTTGTAGCTGCACTTCTTTATGACGGCGGTGCAAACCAGAATATGCGTTACGTGGCAGCTGCGCTCTTTATCATTGCGAGTCTGACCGATATGCTGGACGGAAAGATCGCGAGAAAGTATAACCTGGTAACAAATTTTGGAAAATTTATGGATCCGTTGGCGGATAAACTGCTTGTATGCTCCGCACTGATCTGTATGATCGAGCTCCGTGAACTCCCGGCCTGGATGGTCATCATCATTATCAGCCGTGAATTCATCATCAGCGGTTTCCGCCTTGTGGCTTCCGATAATGGTGTCGTGATCGCAGCGAGCTACTGGGGAAAATTTAAGACAACGTTCCAGATGATCGGAGTGGTACTCCTGATCTTCAACATTCCGGCACTTTCCATGGTGACGACGATCGTGATCTGGATCGCGCTTGCATTGACTGTAATTTCACTTGTTGACTACGTCGTGAAGAATGCCGGCGTCCTTACGGAAGGAAAAATGTGATGATTCGAACAGAACGGGGTTATGCCCAGATCTTTAAAATTTACGGAAAAAGCGAGACAGAGGTAAAAGAGAAACTTCAGGACCTTTTAAGACAGGGCGGTGCGGTCGTGATCTACACGAGACGCCGCGGAAAAGATGTCCACGTTCTCGCTGAGACGGAGGCGGAGGATGAGGAATCCGCAAAGACAGCCTTAAAACCAGTTGCCAAAGAGATCAAAAAGGCGCTGGGAGATATGTATTATTCCACAAAAGAGAATGAGACGATGGAAGAGACTGTCGTGCGTCTCCTCACAAAATACGGACTCACGGTGACAACCGCAGAGTCCTGCACCGGCGGCATGGTGGCTGCAAAGATCATCAATGTTGCGGGCGCGTCCGATGTATTTGAGCAGGGCTATATCACGTATTCGAATAAGTCAAAGAGAAAGATCCTTGATGTCAGCAAGGCAACATTAAAGAGGTATGGAGCGGTCAGTGAGCAGACTGCAAGAGAGATGGCGCTCGGCGGAGTCCTTGCAGCCGATGCAGATGCCTGTGTGGCCGTAACAGGACTTGCAGGACCGGACGGCGGAACCGACGAGAAACCGGTCGGACTTGTCTATGTTTCCTGCTGTATGAAGGATGATGTGATGGTGGAGGAATGCCACTTCCACGGTACGAGACAGGAGATCCGGGAACATGCGGCTCTGGCGGCACTTGATCTCCTGCGAAGAATGATCGTAAAGTCCAAATGATCGACAGCGTGCATTTTGACACAGTCTGTACAAAAACACGCAGCTCAGTTGGAGCAGCCGCAAAATATATAAGAAATGGGCAGGTGGATCATGCGCTGGTATGAAAGGCTGTATGTCGGGGAAAAGGCGAAAAAGCACAGATATGAGACGATCCAGGCAGTCCGGAACGGACAGGCCTTTGGCTTTTATGTCCTGACACCGGCGGCAGGGGACCGGAATCTTCTGGATATTTACCCGGCACTGACCTTAAAACTTCCTTACTATCAAACGCAGGATCTTCTGATCGTGGGGATCGCCGAGGATTTCGAAGATGCGTCGATGCTTGCAGGGCGGATCGTTTCTGAGACCTACAAAAAGACCGGCGGATACGATGTGAACTCCTTTCTTTTCGGAAAGGGGTGCTGCGAGTGATCCATGTTATACTGATGATCTTGAAGATCATCGGGATCCTTGTTCTGTTGATCCTCGGTCTGATCCTTGCGGCAATCCTGCTCATTTTGTTCATCCCGGTGCGTTATCGGGCAGATATCTCGTTTGACGGGAAACCGGACGGGGAGGCGGCAGTCAGCTGGCTTTTACAGGCTGTCCGGATCCGGGTGAGCTATCACGAACATGCGGATGTATCCGGGCAGGTACTCTGGTTCAAACTGTTTGATATGAGGCTGTGGCCGCCGGAGGATGAAGCCGAAGAGTTTGAATCTGAGTTTGAATCTGATCGGAATGATCCAAAAACGGCAGATGAAGAACCCGGACAGATAATTTCAGAGATAAACGAAATACCGGAGATTGCGGATAGGAGACCCGAACCCGGAACACCGGAAAGCTCTGCTTCGAAACCTTCTTTTTCGGAATCAACCACAGAACAAAAAGCAGATATTCTTGATCTCGAGCTGGAGAAACACGCCGGAAGCAAACTGAAGGTTGTTCCAGAAAGTTTAAAGGAAGACGATGAACTCGTTGTGCATGCGACAGAGATTTCATCAGGATCAGATGTGCTTCCAGAAGAAGATGCAAAAATTTGCTCTGAAGATCAGCAGATTCCTTCTTCGGAAGGACAACGGAGCGCGACGGAAGAGGAAGATGAATTACTAACTGGTACTTCTTCTCAGAAAACACCTGCTGCTGATGTGCAGATAACTCAGTCGAATAAAGGAAAGACATCAAAAGAGAAGCGAACAGGATTCGCCGCAAAAATAAGAGAAAAGTTCGCCCAGCTCATAAAGAAACTGCGCGCGCTTTTCACCTGTATCCGCGAGCTTCAGGGAAAGATCGGGAAACTGGCCGACGGGATCTTGAAAAAGAAGATCTCCCTGGAAAAGACATGGAACAGTATTTCGATGTTCTGGCATGATGAACAGAACCAGAAAGCGTTCCGCCTGATCCGGAAACGGATCGGGAAGCTTGTCCGGTATGTGCTTCCGAGAAAACTTTCAGGGCGGATCCATTTCGGATTTGATGATCCTTATGACACGGGACAGGTTCTCACGGCCGTCAGCCCGTTCTATGGCTTTTATGCGAAGACTCTGACTCTTGAACCGGATTTTACAGGAACTGCGCTTGACGGTGAGATCCATTTAAAAGGTCGGATCGCACTGTGGTATCCGCTGTGGACGGCGGCGCGACTGTTTATCAGTAAGGATTTCAGGCGGCTTCTGAGATTTTTGAGGAAAAGAAACGCCAAAAAGCAGAGCAGATAGTTTCCTGCTTTTGCGGATACTTCCTATTATGAACCGGCAAAATCCGTGACGGCTATTGTATTGTGCGAAAATTTTAGTTTATGGTCGTGAAAGTAACTCTGACTGAGATAAAATGTAAATTTAGGAGGAATCGGTATGGCAGAAAATCAGTTTCCATCTACCGTAGATGCACTGTTTAAGGGGATGGATCATTTCATTACATCGAAGACCGTTGTGGGCGAGCCTGTGAAGGTGGATGAGAACACGACGATCATTCCGCTTGTGGACGTGACCTGCGGTATGGCAGCCGGTTCCTTTGCACAGTCCGCAAAGACAAATGGCGGGGGCGGTATGAGCGCGAAGATGAGCCCCAGCGCCATTCTTGTGATTCAGAACGGCATGACAAAGCTCGTAAATATCAAACATCAGGATGCGGTCACCAAAGTCCTCGACATGGTCCCGGACATCGTAAACCGCTTCACCGGTGGAAATGATGTAACTCCGGAGGCAACGGCAAAAGCGGAAGAAATGGCTTCCAAGATGGAGAAAGAAAAATAAATACGGAAAACAAAATTCCCCGGAGCGATTCGGGGAAGCGTTATATCTGGGAATCATTAGATTTGAGACCGCATAATCTGTCATAGAAATTCCTTTTATGGAGTATGAGTATGAAGCGATTATGCGGTCTCATGCTGTTCTGCGTGGGTTTTGGTATGACCTGGGCCTTGATATTGCCGACAACCTTTTTTCTTGTGATTACGGCGGCAGCACTTATGATCGTGGGATATAATTTATTTTGTGGGTAAAACAGGACAGATTGAATGATACCGGATCTGCAATTCTGATTTTTTCGGCAAAGGAGTCGAAAAACGGCATACCGCATTCTCGTCACTTTCGTGATGAGCAGGTGTGCCAAAATTTTTTTCAAGACGCAGAGCAGACGTTTGCTATATATAAGAACGTTTGATATAATGTAAACACGGAAGTAACTATTCAGTAGGTCTGCGCACTTGCTGCGCTGACCGTAATAAAACATGGGACGGAAGGCAAAAATCCCATCGGCGAAGCCGATCTGGAATGGATTTTTGCTCGTAACTGTGAGGGTACTGAACAGTTACACACGGAAGTATAAAGATGGAGAGGAGGACTTTTATGGGACCAATTTTTGAGGGCGATGGGTGGTTCTGCGTGATAGCAATCATTGTTTCGAAACTTTTAGCGGATATTCCCTGGCTGTCAGCTCAGATGAGACTCCCGGGAATCGTGATGATCTCACTGATTTTTGCCCTGTTTTACGGGCCGGAACCAAAGCGGATCTCGAAAAAAGTTTTCGTGGGAGGAGTAGTGGGTCTTATGGCTGCTTCGCTGCTTGGAGAACTGGTCGGAAATTTTATTGGAAAAGGTATTTGAATTGTTCTGTTGGGAAATCAGAGCCGAATGAAAAAGGCATCCTCACATGAGGATGCCTTCATTTCATTTCCCTATCTTGTAAAAGGAGGATTAAGCTCTCTCAACGAGACCGGATCTTAAGCAGGAAGTGCATACATACATCTTGCGGGAGCCGCCGTTAACCTTAACCTTTACAGATTTTACATTCGCGTTCCAGATTTTATTGGATCTTCTATGGGAATGGCTTACTCCATTACCAAAGTGAGCCGCCTTTTCGCAAATAGCACATTTAGCCATGATTCCACCTCCTTAATCATTCATACGGTTGGATGCAAAAATCCATAACATGGATATCATAGCAGAAGATTGCGTATTTTGCAAGCAAAATTTTTAAAAATTTCACATTTTTTTGAAAAATAGGTGGAATCCCATGGACAGAGAAAACGGGATATGGTATATTAAGGTTATCAAAGTTCAATAATAAAGGAACTTTTGCGCCTTGATATCAGGATACGGCGCTTATTATCAGTAGGAATGGAGGCTTAGAGTATGAAGGGATGTATTAACAATAAAATGGGACAGATCCAGATCGACACCGATGTTATCGCTCTTTATGCCGGCACGACAGCGGTAGAATGCTTTGGAATCGTGGGAATGGCTGCAGTAAGTATGAAAGACGGTCTGGTTAAGCTTTTAAAGAGAGAAAGCCTGACTCACGGAATCAATGTTACGATCAACAATAATGCAATTGACATCGACTTCCACGTAATCGTATCCTATGGCGTCAGCATCTCGACCGTAGCGGATAACCTGATCGAGAGTGTGAAATACAAAGTAGAAGAGTTCACGGGAATGCCGGTCGAGAAGATCAACATCTTTGTTGAAGGCGTTCGAGTGATAGATTAAGGAGGAAGTAAGATCCATGGAATTAAAGTCCGTAGATGCCGCTCTCTTACAGAAAGCGGTTCTGGCCGCAGCAAAAGGCCTTGAGGCAAAAAAAGAATGGATTAATGAATTAAACGTATTTCCGGTTCCGGACGGAGATACGGGTACGAATATGACCATGACGATCATGGCGGCTGCGAGAGAAGTGGCTGCGATCGAGAACCCGACAATGGAGTCCATCGCGAAGGCTCTCTCATCCGGTTCCTTAAGAGGCGCCCGCGGTAACTCCGGCGTTATCTTATCCCAGTTATTCCGCGGCTTTACAAAGGAGATCAAGGAATCCAATGAGATTACCGTGACAACTCTGGCAAACGCGTTTACCCGCGCGACTGAGACTGCTTATAAAGCAGTTATGAAGCCGAAGGAAGGTACGATCTTAACAGTTGCAAAGGGAATGGCAGAAAAGGCCGTTGATCTTGCGACACAGACTGACGATGTGATCGACTTCCTGACCCAGGTGATTGAGGAAGGCGACTATGTATTAAGCCAGACTCCGGAGATGCTCCCGGTATTAAAACAGGCGGGTGTAGTCGACTCCGGCGGACAGGGTCTGATGCAGGTCATGAAAGGCGGTCTTGACGGTCTTTTAGGAAAAGGGATCCCGTTTGATGCGGTCGCTCCGGTCTCCGGAAATGAAGGATCCGCAAAGCCGAAGGTGGCTGCAGGAAGTGATGATCTTTCTACATCGGATATTAAATACGGCTACTGCACTGAGTTCATCGTAAACGTGGAAAAACCGTACGATATGGAGGAAGAGCAGAAGTTTAAAGGTTATCTGGAATCCATCGGTGACTGTGTTGTCGTTGTCTCCGATGACGATATCATCAAAGTCCATGTTCACACGAACCATCCGGGTCTCGCGTTCGAGAAAGGCTTAACCTACGGTTCCCTTTCCAGAATGAAGATCGACAATATGCGCGAGGAGCACCACGAGCGTCTGATCCAGAACGCGTCGAACGTTGCCCAGACACCGGATGCCCCGGCGGAGGCAAAAGAAGAAGCTCCGGCTGCAGATGAGCCGAGAAAGCCATACGGATTTATCGCTGTCTCCATCGGCGAAGGTCTCGGCGAGATCTTTAAGGGGATCGGTGCCGACTATCTGATCGAGGGCGGCCAGACGATGAACCCGAGTACCGAAGATATGTTAAATGCCATCGATAAGGTCAACGCTGACGTGATCTATATCCTTCCGAACAACAAGAACATCATTCTTGCCGCAGAGCAGGCAAAGAGTCTTGTGGAAGATAAGAAGATCTTCGTCGTTCCGTCAAAGACCGTACCGCAGGGAATCGCAGCTCTCATCAACTTCCTCCCGGATCTTTCTCCGGAAGAGAACCTTGAGAACATGACTGCTGAGATGGGACATATCCGTACCGGCCAGATCACCTACGCAGTCCGCAATACAAACATTGACGGAATGGAGATCCACGAGGGCGATATCATGGGAATCGGCGATTCCGGCATGCTGGCAGTCGGTCAGGATGTGGAGGAGACGGTTCTTGAAACCTTAAAACGCATGGTGGATGATGAATCAGAACTCATCAGCGTCTACTACGGCGAAGATGTGACGGAAGAGAAGGCCGAAGCGCTCGTAAAGAAGGCGCAGGAAGCATTCCCGAACTGTGAAGTGGAGTTAAACGACGGTGGTCAGCCGATCTATTATTACCTGCTCTCTGTAGAGTAAGCAGAAAAGTGTCCCGGAAATTGCAGGAACCGCTCAGAGTGTTTCTGTACGATCCTGTATTTCCCGGCATATGTACAACGACAGAAAAAGCTGCTCCTTTTGGTCAAGAGACCTGACGAGGCAGCTTTTTCCGTTGCCGCCCGGTTGAAAGGAATCGTCCGCGGCGGATCCTGGCATGCAGATATGAGGCCAGAAGAAATGAGAAAGGAGCATGAAACCGATGGCAAACGACCAGTCCATAGAGACCTTAAAAGGGATCGGAGAAAAAACAGCAAAACTTTTTGAGAAAGTCGGGATCCGCACCATCGATGACCTGCTCCATTACTATCCAAATGGATATGACACGTACGGGGAGCCGAAGGCGATCGGCGAGCTCTCCGAGGACGAGACAGGCGCTGTAGAGGGCTTTTTAAAGAGCGGAGCGACCGGCGTCCACATCAACGGGCTCTCGATCGTCCAGGCGACGATCAGCGACATGACAGGGAAACTGCGCCTTGTCTGGTATCATATGCCGTACCTGAAAAATACGCTCCGTCCGGACAGTCACTTTATTTTCCGCGGACGCGTGATCCGGAAGAAGAACGGTCTCACAATGGAACAGCCCCAGATGTTTAAACCGGAAGCATATGAGGAACTTTTATCCAGCATGCGCCCGGTCTATGCACAAACAAAAGGTCTTGGAAATAAGACGATCACCTCCGCAGTCGAACAGGCGCTCGCGATCCGCACCCTGGAGCGGGATTATCTTCCAGCCAGCTTAAGGATCTCCAACGAACTTGCGGAGTACAATTTTGCGATCGAGCACATCCACTTTCCGGCAAACGAGGAAGACCTGAGATTTGCGAGAAAGCGGCTCGTCTATGACGAGTTCTTCTTCTTTCTTCTGGCTGTGCGCCATTTAAAGGAAAAACGCCAGAACATCCGGAGCCCGTTTCATGTGGAAAAGCAGGAAGAATGCCGAAGGCTCCTGAAAGATCTGCCGTACAGGCTCACGAATGCCCAGCTGAGGACCTTGGAGGAGGTGCTGGGAGACTTAAAGAGCGGCTCCGTCATGAACCGCCTGATCCAGGGAGACGTTGGTTCCGGCAAGACGATCATCGCGGTCCTGGCACTCCTGGCGGTCTGTGAAAATGGGTATCAGGGCGCGCTGATGGTCCCGACGGAAGTCCTCGCGAGACAGCACTATGAGTCTGTGGCGGAATTGTTTGCCGCATATGGAGTCGAAAAGAAAGTGATTCTCATCACCGGATCCATGACGGCAAAGGAAAAACGGCTTGCCTATGAAAAAGTCGCGTCCCATGAGGCGGATATCATCATCGGCACACATGCCCTGATCCAGGAGAAGGTCGTCTATGACAATCTGGCGCTCGTCATCACGGATGAACAGCACCGTTTCGGTGTTGCCCAGCGTGAAATGTTTGGAAATAAGGGACAGATGCCGCATGTGCTCGTTATGAGCGCGACGCCGATCCCGAGGACCCTGGCGATCATCCTGTACGGGGATCTCGACATCTCTGTAATTGATGAACTTCCGGCAAACCGCCTCCCGATCAAAAACTGCGTGGTCGACAAGAGCTACCGCCCGCGTGCCTACCGTTTTATCGAAAACGAGGTAAAGAACGGCCGCCAGGCGTATGTGATCTGCCCGATGGTGGAGGAGAGCGAAATGATCGAGGCGGAGAATGTCCTGGACTACACGAAGGCTTTAAGGGAAAATCTGCCGGGGATCCGGGTCGAATACCTCCACGGAAAGATGAAGGGAAAAGAGAAGAATAAGATCATGGAAGAATTTGCCGCGGGGAATATCCAGGTCCTGGTCTCCACCACCGTTATCGAGGTCGGCGTCAATGTGCCGAACGCAACGGTGATGATGATCGAGAACGCAGAGCGGTTCGGCCTTGCACAGCTCCACCAGCTTAGGGGGCGCGTCGGGCGCGGAGACAAGCAGTCCTACTGCATCATGGTCAACGCGTCCGGAAACAAGGAGAAGAACCGGCGTCTGGAGGTCCTAAATAAATCCAACGACGGCTTTTACATCGCTTCCGAGGATCTCAAACTCAGGGGCCCGGGGGATCTCTTTGGGATCCGCCAGAGCGGCGATCTCGAATTCCAGCTGGCGGATATCTATACGGATGCCGTGACACTGAAAAAGGTGTCCGAGGATGTGAACCGGCTTCTGGCGAGGGATGAGAACCTGGAAGAGGAAGAAAACCGGGAACTGAGAAAGCGGCTTGACCGGTTTATGGAAGAGAAGTACGAGAAGCTGAATTTATAGAAAAAGAGGAGAATGACACACATGACGAGACTTGATGAACTCTTATATGAAATGACACGCTATGACGATAAGGATGTACGACGGATCCAGCACTTTTTAAAGGTGCATGAGTTTGCGAGACTGATCGGTCTCGCGGAGAACCTTGATCCATACACCCAGGAGGTCCTGGAGGCCGCAGCAATCGTTCATGATATCGGAATTCACAAGGCAGAAGAGAAATATGGACGGAATACCGGAAAATATCAGGAGATGGAAGGTCCGGGAGAGGCACGGACGATGCTCACGGCGCTTTCCTGGCCGCAGGAGGTCATTGACCGCGTCTGCTATCTCGTGGGGCACCACCATACCTACGACAACATCGACGGAATGGATTACCAGATCCTCGTGGAGGCGGATTTCCTTGTCAACCTCTTTGAGGACGGCTCCACGCCGGATATGCAGAAAAACGTATTTATCCGGAATTTCCGGACGGAGGGCGGAAAACGCCTGTTCCGCCTGATGTTCGAGAGCGGAGAAAACGAAAAATAAACCGCCTGGACCCAATGGCGCCGGGCAGCAACGATGATTGAAAGTAAGAGGAAAGAATCTATGATGATCGAACTGAAACAGGTGTTTTCAGGAAAGCGCCTGGAGGAGGTCCATGCACTCTATGAGACCGCCTTCCCGGCATGTGAGAAAAAGCCGTTTTCCATGATCACCGCCGGTCAGGAGACAGGACTTGTCGAGATCTTGGCGATCGAGGAGAATAACGGATTTCTCGGTCTCGCCATCATGGCGAAAGCAGGAGACCGCGTCCTGCTCGATTATTTTGCGATCGCTGATCAGGCGCGCGGACATGGCGTGGGATCCGCAGCGCTTAGGGCGCTTCGCGAGAAATATCAGGGTATGCGGCTCATCATCGAGATCGAGAGTACAAAATGTGTGGATGAGGAGGAACTTTTCCTTCGTACACGCCGGAAGAAGTTCTATCTCCGGAACGGGTTCACGATGCTGCCCTACGATATCGATCTCTGGGGAACCGAGATGGAGATGCTGTCGAACGGAATGCCGTGCTCCTATGAGGAGTATCGGGATATCTACACGACTGCGTTCGGGGAAAAGGTCTCGGACCGGATCCACTTTTTGCGGGAGGTTCCGGCGGCGGAGGAAATCTGATCACAGATAGAGCAGAAATGATCCGCATGGGACCGCGTGATCAGGGATATTGCCGCTTTGGAAAGAAAAGGTATGGCAAATTCACAAAAAGTACACAGTGGTGTGCTATAGTTGGCACAAATAAAGTTTTGCCAACAATTAACGATGAGAGGATTACAAAATATGAAAAAACATGTATTATTAGGAGCACTGCTCCTGACTGCAGCACTTTCTGCAAGCATTACCGGCTGTTCTTCTTCCGGCACAAAAGAATCCGGCTCTCCAAAGGTGGAAGTCGCTGAGATCCGTGATGAGACCGTGGAACCTGACTTTTCCGGCGCTGATATCGAGGTATATTCCTTAAATGCACCGATCGACTTCGATTATTCCAGTGCGGACACCGACATGATCTTTAAAAAGAAGGACGGAGTATGGCTGGATGCCATGGATTCCGCGATCCCGATCAATCAGGATAAATTTGATGCGATGGCCCGGAACTTCTTAAATCTCCACGCAGTTTCCGAGATCGCGGATGCAGACGGCAGTGATCTTTCTTCTTACGGGCTGAGCGAACCGGCATATACGGTTACGATCACAGATGGAGAAAAAGGAGCGATCACCATGGATATCGGAAATCAGGACGCCGATGGCAATTATTACCTTTCCGATGAAAAGAAGATCTACACGATAAAGGCTGCCACCGTGGATTCCCTGGTATTCGATTACTCTACACTTGTTGTCCGTGACGGTCTTGATCTTCAGATCTCCCCATCGGATATTCAGAGTGTCTCCATCACAATGGATGGAAAGACAATGACCATCAGCAGCTCCGATACGGAAGCGATGACGAAGATCGCAGACGGGATCAACAACCTCAAGGCTTTTGATTATGCGAGCTATCATATCCTGAGTCAGGAACTTACAAATGCAGACCTGACGACGGATACGCGCAACACCTTCCAGGCAGAGCTTACGGTAAACGGAGAGAAGAAATCTCTCACAGTCTATGTCGGAACCTATGCAAATCCGGATCAGACATACCGTTATATCCAGCTTGACGGTTCCAACATGATCATGGTGGTCGACAATAATGTCGTTTTGAATCTTTTAAACGGAATGATCCCGGAAAAAGATCTTCAGTAATGCGGAAGAGACTTGTTTTGCAAAATTTCTGAAAATTTTTCAGGTCAGAAGGCAAGGAAAAGGAGAGAGAATCTACCTTTTCCTTGCCTTTTTTTCTTGTTTGAGATATTATAATACATAACTTTGAAAATAAAGGAGAGAAAAACATGAATCGATTACTCGATCTCTTCCTTACGTTTGCCAGAATCGGCGGTCTTACCTTTGGCGGCGGATATGCGATGCTTCCGATCCTCCAGAGAGAAGTCGTTGAGAAAAAAAAATGGACAACGGAAGAAGAACTTATGGACTATTACGCGATCGGACAGTGTACTCCGGGCGTTATCGCGGTAAATACAGCGACTTTCGTCGGTCAGGGACTCGCAGGTCCGATCGGCGGTATTGTTGCAACCCTGGGAGTTGTATTCCCGTCCCTGATCATCATCACGGTCATCGCAGCGTTTATCCAGAACTTCGCACACCTTGCGATCGTCCAGAACGCTTTCGCGGGGATCCGTGTCTGTGTCTGCGTCCTGATCTTCAATGCGGTCGTAAAGCTCTGGAAAAAAGCGGTTGTCGATAAGCCGACACTTGTGATCTGCGTGCTCGTGATCCTCGGCTCCGCGCTGACAGATCTTTCCCCGATCGTATTTGTAATTTTTGCGGCGGTTGTTGGAATTATCCTGAAGAATAAGGAGGTGGCTTCCAAATGATGATCCTGATCCGATTATTCTTCGAATTTTTCAAAGCCGGACTCTTCGCGATCGGCGGCGGAATGGCGACACTGCCGTTCCTCTATAATATCTCCGACAAGACCGGATGGTTCACTTACGGACAGCTTGCCGATATGGTGGCGATCTCCGAGTCCACACCGGGACCGATGGGCGTCAACATGGCAACCTATGTCGGCTTTACAACGGCCGGACCGGTCGGCGCAGTCATTGCCACACTCGGTCTGATCACACCGTCGATCATCGTGATCCTGATCATTGCCGGCTTCTTAAAGGCATTTAAGACAAACAAATATGTCCAGAACGCCTTTTACGGTCTCCGCCCGGCCTCCACAGGCCTGATCGCGGCGGCAGGATTTTCCGTCCTTTCCCTGGTCCTTCTTCACAAGGACGCCTTCGCGGCGAGCGGAAAGATCACAGACCTGATCAGTATCCGCAGCATCGTCCTTCTCGTGGTGCTCTATTATTTCACCGCGATCTGTAAAAAAACAAAAGGACTTCACCCGGTAGCGTTCATCGCGGCTTCCGCTGTGATCGGGATCGTACTCCGGTTCGGTGGAGTATAAATTTCAGTACATCAGCCTGTGGGGGATCTTCCGCAGGCTTTTTATTTACGCGAACAGCGAGCCCCTGGCGACTGTCGCGATAACAAGGGGAAACCCGCGAAACGTGTTTTTACCCGTTTCTCGAATATATGTTCGATAGAAAACACTTGCAATTCTGGAAGTTTTAAGTGTATAATAGGAAAAGCTGACTATGAAACATGGCCGGAGCAGTTATGCAGCGGCCACGAAAATAAAAATGAAACTGCGGCGGGGAAATGCTCTCTGCCGCAGTTTATGACTTATAATTGGAGGTCTTTACATGGCGAAAGCACAGTATAATGCTGACAGTATCACCGTACTGGAAGGACTGGAGGCAGTCCGCAAACGTCCCGGAATGTACATCGGAGGCGTTGGAACTAAGGGCTTAAACCATTTGATATACGAAATCGTCGACAATGCGGTGGACGAGCACCTGGCCGGATTCTGTACAGAGATCACGGTAACGCTGGAGGCGGACGGATCCTGTACCGTAAAAGACAACGGCCGCGGGATTCCGGTGGAGATGCACAAAAAAGGCGTCTCCGCAGAGCGCGTGGTCCTCTCAACTCTTCACGCGGGCGGAAAATTCGACAACAATTCCTATAAGACCAGCGGCGGACTTCACGGCGTCGGTTCTTCTGTTGTAAACGCTCTGTCGGAACGGATGAAGGTCAAAATTTCCAGAGATGGAAAAGTATATTATGATGAATATGAGAAAGGGCATCCGGTCGTTGAGCTGAAGGACGGTCTTCTTCCGGTGATCGGAAAATCGAAGGAGACGGGAACGGAGATCAACTTCCTGCCGGATCCAACGATCTTTGAGAAGACAAAATTCAAGGCGGAGTGGCTGAAGAGCCGCCTTCATGAATCTGCATACTTAAACCCGAAGCTGATCCTTCACTATGTAAATAAACGTGCGGGCGAAGAGGAAAGCGTAACTTACCATGAGCCTGACGGGATCGTCGCTTATGTCCGTGAACTGAACAACGGAAAAGAACCGATCCATGAGCCGGTATATTTTAAGGGCAGTGTAGACCAGATCGAAGTGGAAGTCGCATTCCAGTTTGTGGACGCCTTTGAGGAGAATATCCTCGGATTCTGCAACAACATCTTTACCCAGGAGGGAGGATCCCACCTGGTGGGCTTTAAGACGAAATTTACCCAGCTGATCAACTCCTACGCGAGGGAGCTCGGCATCTTAAAGGAGAAAGACAGCAACTTTACCGGTGCTGACACGAGAAACGGCATGACGGCCGTTGTCGCCGTAAAACACCCGGATCCGATCTTTGAGGGACAGACAAAGACAAAACTTGCCAGTGCCGATGCGACAAAGGCTGTGTTCACGATGACAGGGGAGGAGCTGGAGCGCTTCTTTGACCGTAACCTTGACACCTTAAAAGCGATCATCGCCTGTGCAGAAAAATCCGCGAGGATCCGGAGAGCGGAGGAGAAAGCAAAGACAAACATGCTCTCCAAGTCAAAGTTCTCCTTCGACAGCAACGGAAAACTTGCAAACTGCGAGAGCCGTGATCCGTCGAAATGTGAGATCTTCATCGTCGAGGGAGATTCCGCCGGCGGTTCCGCAAAGATGGGAAGAAACCGTCAGTTTCAGGCGATCCTGCCGATCCGCGGAAAGATCTTAAACGTGGAAAAGGCATCGATGGACAAGGTTCTGGCAAACGCCGAGATCAAGACGATGATCAACGCGTTCGGCTGCGGATTTTCTGAAGGTTATGGAAATGACTTTGATATCACAAAACTGAAATATGATAAGATCGTCCTTATGACCGATGCTGATGTGGACGGAAGCCATATCGACACCCTGCTCCTGACGTTCCTCTACCGCTTTATGCCGGAGCTGATCTACGACGGTCACGTTTATATCGCGATGCCGCCGCTCTACAAGGTCGTTCCGAAGCGCGGGGAAGAGCGCTATCTGTACGATGACAAGGCGTTAGAAGAGTACAGAAGGAGCCATTCCGGGGACTTTACGCTTCAGCGCTACAAAGGTCTCGGTGAGATGGACGCGGACCAGCTCTGGGAGACGACTTTAAACCCGGAAAACCGTGTCTTAAAGCGGGTAGAGATCGAAGATGCCCGTATGGCGAGTGAGGTGACGGAGCTTCTGATGGGAAGCGATGTCCCGCCGAGAAAGAAATTTATCTATGATCATGCCGATGAGGCGGAGATCGACGCATAAAAGGAGAAGTTACCATGTCTGAAAAAATATTGCGAACTGAATATTCGGAGGAGATGCAGAAGAGCTATCTGGACTACTCCATGAGCGTCATCACCTCACGAGCGATCCCGGATGCCAGGGACGGTTTAAAGCCGGTACAGCGCCGAGTTCTCTATGATATGAGCGAGCTCCATCTGGACCACGACAAGCCGCACCGGAAATCGGCCCGTATCGTCGGCGATACGATGGGTAAATATCATCCGCACGGTGACAGCTCGATCTATGAGACGTTAGTCGTATTATCCCAGGATTTCAAAAAAGGAATGGCTCTGGTGGATGGTCACGGAAACTTCGGCTCGATCGAGGGTGACGGCGCTGCAGCTATGCGATACACTGAGGCGCGCTTAAAGAAGTTCGCGGAAGAAGTTTATTTAAAAGATCTTGATAAGACCGTGGATTTCGTCTCGAACTACGATGAGACGGAAAAAGAGCCGGAAGTCCTTCCGGTCCGCGTGCCGAACCTTCTCGTAAACGGCGCGGAGGGAATCGCAGTCGGAATGAGCACCAGCATCCCGACCCACAATCTGGGCGAAGTGATCGATGCGGTGAAGGCGTATATCGACAACCGCCTTCTCACCGTGGAAGAACTGATGGAATATATGCCGGGACCGGATTTCCCGACCGGCGGTATTATCGCGAACAAGAGCGATCTTTTACAGATCTATGAAACCGGGACCGGAAAGATCAAGCTCCGCGGAAAGATCGAGGTGGAGCTCGGAAGAAGAAAAGCGGACCGCGACAAGCTCGTGATCACAGAGATCCCGTACACGATGATCGGCGCCGGGATCAACAAACTGCTCGTCGATATCGCCGATCTCGTGGAGACGAGAAAACTCACCGATGTGGTGGACATCTCGAACCAGTCAAACAAAGAAGGCATCCGAATCGTCCTGGAGCTCAAGAAGGACGCCGATGTCAATAAGATCAAGGCGATCCTCTACAAGAAGACGAAGCTGGAGGACACTTACGGCGTCAATATGCTGGCGATCGATGAGGGACGCCCGGAGACGATGAACCTCAAACAGATCTTAAATACGTTCCTGGAATTCCAGTACCGGAATATGACGAAGAAGTACAATGTGCTCCTCGAAAAGGAACTGGAGAAGAAAGAGGTTCAGGAAGGTCTCATCGAGGCCTGCGACGTGATCGACCTGATCATCGCCGTACTCCGCGGCTCAAAGAACATGAAGGACGCGAAGGAATGCCTGATGACGGGAAATACCGAAAAGATCAGCTTCCGTGTGCCGGGCTTTGAGGAGGATGCAAAGAATCTTCACTTTACCGAGCGCCAGGCGACAGCGATCCTCGAGATGCGCCTCTATAAGCTGATCGGCCTCGAGATCCTTGCACTCCAGAAATCGTATAAAGAGACCCTGCGGAAGATCCGGGAATATCAGCATATCCTCTCCAACCAGAAAAACATGGACGTTGTCATCAAGGAAGATCTCGATGCGATCAAGGCAGAGTTCGCAGAGCCGAGAAGAACACTCATCGAGGACGGCGAGGAGATGGTCTATGTGGAGGCGAAGGAAGCAGCGAAGGAAGTGATCTTCGTTATGGACCGCTTCGGCTACTGCAAGACGATGGACCGCTCCATCTATGAGAGAAACCAGGAAACGGTGGACAGCGAGAATGTCCGCGTCCTCCCGGTGATGACAGATGACAAACTCTGCATGTTCTCTGATACCGGAACCATGTATCAGGTGAAAGTCGCCGAGTTCCCTGCGCTCAAAATGAAGGATAAAGGAATCCCTATCGAGAATGTCAGCAAATTTGACGGCAAGACGGAGACACTTCTCTTTATGCTTCCGGCTTCCGGCCTTGCAGGGAAAAAGTTCCTGTTCGCGACATCCCAGGCATCCGTAAAGATCGTTCCCGGTGAGGAATTTATGACGGCAAACAAGACCGTTGTCGCAACGAAGCTCGCCGAAGATGATAAACTTGTGGAGATCCGGGAAATCGGCACGGAAGTCGACGGGGAGCGAGATGTGGTTCTCCAGACTGTGGATGGAATGTTCTTAAAATTCCCGCTCGCGGAGATCCCGGAACTTAAAAAGAACAGCCGCGGCGTTCGCGGGATCCGTCTCGAAAAGGAAGATACGCTGGAACATGTCTATCTGCCGGATGTCGACGGAACTGCTCACTATAAAGGAAAAGAAGTTGCCCTCGGACGGTTAAAAGCCGCAAAGAGGGATGGAAAAGGGACGAAAGTTCGGTTATAATATAATATATAGGAATAGCATTCGATAAAAAAAGGAGGAACTACCATGAACGTACCAACACCTCATATCGCAGCAAAAGAAGGCGAGATCGCACCTTCCATCTTACTTCCGGGCGATCCGCTCCGTGCAAAATTTATCGCTGAGAATTTCCTTGCAGGAGCAAGACAGTTTAATGCCACAAGAAATATGTTCGGTTATACCGGATTTTACCGTGATAAACCTGTTTCCGTCATGGGAACGGGAATGGGATGCCCGTCGATCGGAATTTACACCCACGAGCTCATCGAGGGATACGGAGTAAAGAAACTGATCCGTGTAGGCACGACAGGAGCGATCTCCGAAGATGTTCATATCCGTGATCTCGTATTCGCCATGGGCGCGTGCACACAGACAAACTATGTGAAGGAATTCGGACTTCCGGGAGACTTCGCTCCGATCGCAGACTTTGGTCTTCTGATCAAGGCAGTCTTCAATGCGGAGCAGGAAAATCTTCCTTACCATGTAGGAAATGTCCTCACATCGGATCTTTTCTATGAGCCGGAAAAGAAAAAGCATGACGGACTCCAGTTCGCCGATATGGGAGTTCTCGCAGTGGAGATGGAGACAGCTGCTCTCTACGCGAACGCTGCCCTCGGAAAAGCGCGGGCACTCTCCATCATGACCGTATCCGATTCCATGGTGACAGGAGAGAAGACGACCGCCGAGGAACGCGAGACTTCCTTTGCAGATATGATCCGCGTAGCGCTTGAGGTCATTTAATGCTTGCATTTTTTGTCATTTTGAGTTAGGATAGACATCAACACGAATGTTGCGTACATGGAGACATATGTCCGTGACGGGTGGAAAAATGGCAAGCCGTCAACTGAAGATGACTGTCAGGCAAAGATGAGGAGATATGTGTGATGGAAAAGAAACTTAGAGTTGGTATCCTTGGAGCAACAGGTATGGTAGGACAGAGATTTATCTCTCTCCTGGAAAACCACCCATGGTTTGAAGTGACGACCGTGGCTGCCAGCCCACGTTCTGCAGGAAAGACATATGAGGAGGCTGTTGGAGGCCGTTGGAAAATGACGACTCCGATGCCGGAAAAAGTAAAAAATTTAGTCGTTATGAATGTAAACGACGTTGATGCCGTATCAAGGACCGTTGATTTCGTATTCAGCGCCGTTGATATGACAAAAGAAGAGATCCGTGCGATCGAGGAAGCTTACGCAAAGACAGAGACACCGGTTGTATCCAACAACAGCGCTCACCGCTGGACACCGGATGTTCCGATGGTGATCCCGGAGATCAACCCGGAGCACTTTGACGTGATCAAATTCCAGAAGCAGAGACTCGGCACAACACGCGGATTCATCGCGGTAAAACCGAACTGCTCGATCCAGAGCTACACTCCGGCCCTCAGTGCATGGAGAGAGTTTGAGCCGTATGAAGTAGTCGCTACTACATACCAGGCGATCTCCGGAGCCGGAAAGACCTTCAAGGACTGGCCTGAGATGGTCGAGAACGTGATCCCGTACATTGGCGGCGAGGAAGAGAAGAGCGAGCAGGAGCCGCTCAGGATCTGGGGCCACTTAGAGGGCGGCGTGATCGTAAAGGCAAAAGAGCCGGTGATCACATGCCAGTGCGTCCGTGTGCCGGTATTAAACGGTCATACAGCTGCTGTATTTGTAAAGTTCAGAAAGAAAGCATCCAAAGAACAGCTCATCGAAAAACTCGTAAACTTCAAGGGACTTCCGCAGGAGTTAGAGCTTCCGAGCGCACCGAAGCAGTTCATCCAGTACATGGAAGAGGACAATCGTCCGCAGGTTAAGCTGGATGTCGATTTCGAGAACGGAATGGGCGTATCCATCGGACGTTTAAGAGAAGATACCGTCTACGACTGGAAGTTCATCGGTCTGTCCCACAATACAGTCCGCGGCGCTGCAGGCGGAGCAGTCCTCTGCGCAGAGCTTCTCACAAAGCAGGGATATATCACAGCAAAATAAAAACAGGGGGCCCGCTTTTTCGCGGGCTCTTTTTACGCAGAGGAGGTATTATCATGTCAGTAACAAAAGAGCATTTTGGGGAGATGCCGGATGGAAGAGAAGTAAGCCTCTACACGATCAAAAATAAAAACGGACTGATGGCATCCGTCACAGATCTGGGGGCTGTCTGGGTCCGCATGATCGTTCCGGACAAAAACGGGGTTATGGACGATGTGATGCTGGGGTTTGACGATGCTGCCGGTTATTTAAAGAACGGTCCGCACTTCGGTTCCGTCGTCGGTCGTATCGCAAACCGCACCGGAAAAGGAAGATTTTCCCTGAACGGGACCGAATACACACTGGCGATCAATAACGGTCCGAATAATCTTCACAGCGGTCTTGATTACTACGACGCAAGACTCTGGAATGCGAAGGAAGAGTCGGAAAACAGCGTCACTTTTACACTCTTAAGTCCGGACGGGGATCAGGGATATCCGGGAAACGCCATCGTATCCGTCACCTACACGCTGACTGACGAGGATACGCTGACACTGACTTACCGCGTTCTTTCCGATGCGGATACGCCTGTGAACCTGACAAATCACGGATACTTTAACCTTCTTGGAAACAATGGCGGTTCTGTCCTGGAGCACCAGGCGCGGATCCTTGCCGATTTTTATACTCCGTCCGATGAGACGTCGATCCCGACCGGTGAGATTCTTCCGGTAAAGGGAACTCCGATGGACTTTACGGACTTTCATGTGATCGGAGAGCGGATCGATGAAGATTTCGATCAGCTCGTTCAGGGACATGGCTATGATCATAACTGGTGTCTTTCCCACGTTCGCGGTGATTTGGGTCTTTCCGCGCAGATCTTCTCCGAGGAAAGCGGAAGAGCCATGGATGTCTATACGGATCAGCCGGGGGTCCAGTTCTATACGGCAAACTGGCTGGAGCAGGGGAACGGAAAATCAGGTGCTTTCTACCATGCGAGAACTGCTTTCTGCTTTGAGACCCAGAACTTCCCGGATGCAGTCAACAAGCCTCATTTCCCGTCACCGATCGTAAAAGCTGGAAAAGAATGGAAATCCGTGACAGGATACCATTTCTATATTCATGAGTAAAGGACCAAAAATGAAAAATTTAAATGAACGCAGCGTCAGGATCCTGGCATCACTGGGGCTGATCCTGACGACCATGATCTGGGGTTTTGCCTTCGTTGTGATGAAGAATTCTGTGGATCTGATCCCGCCGACGTATCTTCTGGCGATCCGTTTTTCCATGTCTGCGGTCCTGCTTGCTCTATTATTTCATAAAAATCTGTTCGCAGCGGACCGCCAGACGATCCTCTGCGGCGCGATCCTGGGAATATTTCTCTGCCTGTCCTACCAGTTCCAGACTTACGGTCTGAAATACACGACGGCCAGCAAAAACGCCTTTATCACGACCCTGTATGTGATCATTGTACCGTTTCTCTACTGGATCGTCAGCAAAAAGAGACCGACAGGGCGAAATATCGCTGCAGCGTTTATCGCAGTCATCGGTCTCGCACTTTTATCTCTGCAGGGCGACCTCTCGATCAATTTCGGAGATTTTCTGACACTGGTGTGCGGTCTGATGTTCGCAGTCCATATGGTATTTATCGACAAATTCACGGAGCACCATGATCCGATCGCACTGACCGTAATCCAGATCCTTGCGGCTGCCATCATCAACTGGATCTGCGCGCCGTTTCTCGACGGATCCTTTGATTTCGCGGTCCTGGCGAATCAGTCTCTGATCGTAGGCCTGCTGTACCTTGCAGTTTTCTCGACGACCGTATCGTATCTCTTACAGAATATCGGTCAGAAATATTTAAGCGCCTCCACATCGGCGATCCTTCTTTCCCTGGAATCTGTGTTTGGGACACTGTTTTCCGTGATCTTCTTAAAGGATGTGCTGACCGGAAAGATGTTAGTCGGATGCGCCCTGATGTTTGCGGCACTAATCCTGTCGGAGCTTCCGCAGAAGAAAAAATAACGATCCTTTCATCCTGAAGAATTGCGGTCCGGGGTGGGAGAGAATAAAATAACTAGGAAAGAGGTTTCATGGGAAAAGCATTATTTATCGCCGAAAAACCGAGCGTTGCCCAGGAATTTGCGAAGGCGTTAAAGGTTTCCGGGAGAAAAGGAGACGGATATATCGAGTCCGATCAGGCGATCGTGACCTGGTGTGTCGGACATCTGGTGACCATGAGTTACCCGGATGCGTATGATCCGGCCCTGAAACGCTGGAGCATGGAAACCCTGCCGTTTCTTCCAAAAACATTCAAATACCAGGTGATCGACGATGTGAAGAAACAATTTACGATCGTGAGCGGGCTCTTAAACCGGGCGGACGTGGACACGATCTATGTCTGCACTGACTCCGGGCGTGAGGGAGAATATATCTACCGCCTGGTGGAGCAGATGGCCGGAGTAAAAGGAAAAAAACGTCGCCGTGTCTGGATCGACTCCCAGACGGAGGAGGAGATCCTGCGCGGAGTGAGAGAGGCAAAGGACCTCGCAGAGTATGACAATCTCGCAGCGTCCGCATATCTCAGGGCAAAAGAGGATTACCTCATGGGCATCAATTTTTCCAGGGTGCTCACTCTGAAATACGGTCCGTCCGTGGCGTCCTATCTCCGGGAAAAGCGGGCGGTGCTCTCTGTGGGACGCGTGATGACCTGCGTTCTCGGCATGGTCGTCCGCAGGGAACGGGAAATCCGTGAATTCGTAAAGACTCCGTTCTACCGCGTCATCGGCTCCTTCGATGTCCCGGATCACGAGACAGCAGTCATCGAGGCAGAGTGGAGAGCCGTGGAAGGTTCCCGGTATTTTGGAACACCGGCGCTCTACAAGGAGAATGGATTTAAGGAGAAAAAGACGGCGGAAGAGCTGATCCGGTTCCTGAGTGCCGATCCGATGGAGGGAACACTTCTCGCTTTGGACCGGAAAAAAGAGACGAAAAATCCGCCGCTCTTATACAATCTCGCCGAGATCCAGAACGATTGTTCGAAAATGTTCAAGATCAGTCCGGATGAGACTCTAAAGATCATTCAGGAACTCTACGAGAAAAAGCTGGTGACATACCCGAGAACCGATGCACGAGTCCTCTCCACCGCAGTATCGAAGGAGATCTATAAGAATATCGGCGGTCTCCGGAATTTTGCTCCTCTCGCGGATTTTGCCGCGAAGGCACTTGACAGCGGAACATGGAAGCAGATCGCGAAGACAAAATATGTGAATGATAAACAGATCACTGACCACTATGCGATCATCCCGACCGGTCAGGGATTCGGAGCGCTGCGAAGCCTGAATCCGCTGGCTGCAAAGGTGTATGAGCTGATCGGACGCCGGTTTTTGAGCATTTTTTATCCGCCGGCCGTCTACCAGAAGTTTTCCCTGCGGATCGAAAAACAGGGGGAACAGTTCTTTGCAGCCTACAAGGTCCTCGCGGAAGCGGGATATCTGGAAGTTGCGAATGTCCCGTCAAAAAAGAAGGCGGAAAGCAGCGGTAACAGCAAAGCGGAAAATTCCGGTGTGTCCCAGGATTCCCAGGCGGAGGAGCTGGATCCGGGTCATGATGAAAAAGCAAAGGATCTTCTTGCCATGCTCTCCGGGCTGAAAAAGGGACAGAAATTAAAGCTCCTAAAGCTTGAGATAAAAGAAGGCGAGACTTCCCCGCCAAAGCGCTATACGTCCGGTTCGATGATCCTTGCAATGGAAAACGCAGGCCAGCTCATCGAGGATGAAGATCTGCGCGCCCAGATCAAGGGAAGCGGGATCGGAACAAGCGCCACCCGCGCGGAGATCCTGAAAAAGCTGTTCAACATCAAATATCTGGCGTTAGCAAAGAAGACCCAGGTCATCACGCCGACCCTCCTCGGAGAGATCGTCTTTGATGTCTGTCAGGCATCCATGAGGCAGCTCTTAAATCCGGAACTCACGGCGAGCTGGGAAAAAGGCCTGACGTATGTGGCGGAGGGAACGATCACGCCGGATGAATATATGGAAAAGCTGGAGCGTTTTGTGACTCTCCGGACAAACGGCGTCAAACAGACGAACAATGCCTATATGCTGCGGCCTTACTTTGACGCTGCGGCACAATTTTATAAAAAGTAGCAGGAACATGCCTGTAAAAAATGTGCTTTGGCACATTCTCGCGCCGGGTACGGTCGCTTGCGTCGTCTGATCAGACGGCAGATTGGAGAATGATATGAAAAAAGAAGAAACAAAAATCGTGGATCTCTATGATCTTTCCCACACCCAGGCTGCAGACTTCCTTCGCCAGTTCACCTATCCGTGGGAGGCACTGGCCCATATCAAAGAGTTCATCCTTGAGCTTGGAAAGACACTCCCGGAGGATGAATATGAAAAGCGCGGAGAGACCGTCTGGGTCCACAAGTCTGCAAAGGTGATGCCGAGCGCATATCTCGGTGAGAATATCATCATCGGAAAGGACACGGAAGTTCGCCACTGTGCATTCCTTCGCGGAAATGCGTTGGTCGGAGAGGGCGCTGTTGTCGGAAACTCCACAGAACTCAAAAATGTAATCCTGTTCGATAAGGTGCAGGTTCCTCACTATAACTATGTCGGGGATTCGATCCTCGGATACCGCGCCCACATGGGAGCCGGTTCCATCACTTCAAACGTAAAGTCCGATAAACTGCTTGTCAAAGTCCATGCGGAGGACGGCGATATCGAGACCGGGATCAAGAAATTCGGCGCCATGCTCGGCGATTGCGTGGAAGTTGGATGCGGATCCGTCCTGAATCCCGGCACTGTGATCGGCAGAAACTGCAATATCTACCCGCTGTCCAGCGTCCGCGGATGTGTGGATGAGAACTCTATCTATAAAAAACAGGGCGAGATCGCAAAGAAAGTACAGGAATAACTGTTTTCTCTGAAAACAGATAAAAAGAACAAGTCCCGGCAAACAAGTGAAAACACGCTTCGCGAGTTTCCCCTTGTTATCGCAACAGTCGCCAAGGTCATGCGCAAGCGCAGACTTTGGCTCGTTGTTCGCGTAAATAAAAAAGGTAAAAGAAAAACCACGATGCCTGCCAAAAAAACAGGTATCGTGGTTTTTGTCTTTTATCTGTTTAAAGCCTGGCATTCGCGATCTTCTCAGGAGAAAAGACCGGAATGTTCCGGATATTCACGGATCAATTACTTTGTTCCGAAGATACGGTCGCCGGCATCGCCAAGACCCGGGCAGATGTACGCGTTCTCGTTTAATTCACGGTCGAGATGGCCGACATAGATCTGCACATCCGGATGTGCCTCATGAAGCTTCTTTACTCCTTCCGGAGCAGCGATGATGCACATAAATTTGATGTGTTTTCCGCCGTGCTGCTTGATAAAGTCGATCGCAGCGACTGCTGAACCGCCGGTTGCGAGCATCGGATCTGTGACAACGATCGTTCTCTGCTCGATCGGATTCGGGAGTTTGCAGAAATATTCGTGCGGCTCATGAGTCTCCTCGTCGCGGTAGAGACCGATATGACCGATCTTTGCGGACGGAACGAGGGAAAGGACACCGTTTACCATTCCAAGACCTGCGCGCAGGATCGGAACGATCGCAAGTTTCTTACCGGCAAGCATCGGAGTCATACAGGTCTCGATCGGAGTCTCGACCTCAACGTCCTCAAGCGGAAGATCGCGGAGTGCCTCATATCCCATCAGAGTTGCGATCTCCTCAACAAGAGTACGGAACTCATTTGTTCCTGTGGTCTTCTTTCTTAACATGGAGATCTTGTGCTGAACCAGCGGGTGGTCAATATACGTTACATTTTCCATTAATAGATACCAGCCTTTCTGTGATCTGCCAAAGCCTATAGACCGATTGGCAGATCATGTTTTTTCCTTCCCTTTATCATACCAAAACGCAGGATAGAAATCAACCGGATCGTTTCTCAGATCATCTATTGTTATTTTGTTTCCGGTGAATATTTTACAAGGGCATAATCACCCGCCGCATGGCTCACCGGAACGATCAGGTAGATATCTCCGTCTTTTTCGTAGGAAAACGCCTGTGGGAATGTCCCGTCCTTTACGGAAGTAAAATCACATTCTGCAAAAACCGTCTGCCAGAGTTCTTTTCCACTGGACTTGATGGAATCCTTTACTTCAGCTGCTGTGTCCGCCGGTTCTACCACCACAACGTTATCGGAAGAAAGATATTCCGCGATGGAATCCGCATCTGCATACGCAGTCAGACCGATTGGTGATCCTGTATTTAAGTTCACAGAGACGGCATAGCGCACATTTGACGGATGGGCTGTTTCTGCAACGTTTACCATTCCGTGGAATGTAAATACCGCCTTGTTTTTATCGAGGGATACCAGATCACAGTTGATGGAAACCTCATCCTTTTCGGTGTCCAGTTCCCAGGCAGTGATGATCGAGGTCGCCTCTTTCTTTAAAAGCTCATTGACGGCCTGGGTCATGGATGCATCACGGAGATTGGAGAGGATCGGGTATTCGATGGAGACCTTTCCGGTCTTTTCGGTCGCGATCTTCGATTTCACGCTTAACGCGTCGGAGGCGTTGGAATCCTTTTGCGTCTCGACCTCAGAAGATCCGGCTTTTGAAGCATCAGTTTTTGAGGAGTCACTTTTTGAATTGTCTGCTGCCGGATCAGCCTTTGTTTCATTGGAAGTAGTTTCCGCCATGGTCTCCGCAGCGGACGTATGAATTCCAGAGATGTCCACAGCCTCGTGTTTTTTGCATGCGGTGATGGATAATGCGGCAAACATTGTTAAAGCGGCAAATTTATAAAGATTTTTTCTCATAAGAAGATCAGCTCCTTTTATCGTATTTTAATGCGGCACCGGAATAGGCGAATGGAAGAAAGCTTGTCCGGTACCAGGTTTATCTTTCTAAGACAGTTATATTATATCATGAAGACCTGCCTCTTGTACATGAACGCCACATTACGATTTTGTTAAATAAATGAAAGCATTTCATAAGGAAACGCCGGGATCGTTGATAAGTAATTTTAAATACTCAATCTGCAGGAAGTATGTTATCATAAAATTGAAACCCGTCGCCGGTACAAATTCCGGTGATCTTATACGAAAACAGGAGGAGTACTTCCATGAAGTTATTATCACTTTCAGAGGAGTTAAAAAACAATTCTTATCCGGGAAGAGGAATCGTGATCGGAAAATCAGCCGATGGAAAAACAGCTGTGACCGCATATTTTATCATGGGCAGAAGCAGCAACAGCCGCAACCGTGTCTTTGTGAAGGACGGTGAGGGGATCCGTACCCAGGCGTTTGATCCGTCAAAGCTCGAGGACCCGAGCCTCATTATCTACGCCCCGGTGCGCGTTCTCGGAAATAAGACCATCGTGACAAACGGCGACCAGACCGATACGATCTATGAGGGAATGGACCGCCAGCAGACCTTCGAGCAGTCCTTGCGCTGCCGCGAGTTTGAGCCGGACGGCCCGAACTACACTCCGCGCATCTCCGGAATCATGCACATTGAGAACGGGAACTACAATTTTGCAATGTCCATCTTAAAGAGCAGTGATGGAAACCCGGATAGCTGCAGCCGCTTTACATACGCGTATGAAAAACCGGTAAATGGAGAAGGACGTTTTATCCACACCTACATGAACGACGGAAACCCGCTCCCGAGCTTTGAGGGCGAGCCGAAGCGCGTGGCGATCGAAGGCGATATCGACAGCTTCACAGCGAATGTATGGGAGAACCTAAACGAAGACAACAAGGTTTCCCTTTTTGTACGATTCATCGATATCGAGACAGGAAAGTACGAGACAAGAATCGTAAATAAAAATCACTGATCCCATAAAACGAAATCATTTCCATATCAAAAGGAGCAAAAGAAATCATGAATGAAATGGAATTAAAATACGGCTGCAACCCGAACCAGAAGCCGTCCCGTGTGTACATGGAAGACGGAAGTGATCTCCCGATCACCGTATTAAACGGAAAACCTGGCTACATCAACCTTCTCGATGCCTTAAACGGCTGGCAGCTTGTAAAAGAATTAAAAGAGGCGACCGGACTTCCGGCAGCAACCTCCTTCAAACATGTTTCTCCGGCTGGTGCCGCTGTGGGACTTCCGATGGATGAAGTTTTAAGAAAGATCTACTGGGTGGATGACCTCGGCGATCTCTCCCCGCTTGCATCCGCTTACGCGAGAGCGAGAGGTGCGGACCGCATGTCCTCCTTCGGTGATTTTATCTCCCTCTCCGATGTCTGCGACGTTGACACCGCAAAACTCATCAAGCGTGAGGTTTCTGACGGTGTGATTGCTCCTGGCTATGAGCCGGAAGCTCTTGAGATCTTAAAACAGAAAAAGAACGGCAAATACAACGTGATCCAGATCGATCCGTCCTATGTTCCGGCTCCGATCGAGCATAAGCAGGTATTCGGCGTGACCTTCGAGCAGGGAAGAAACAACTTAAAGATCGACAAAGACCTTTTATCCAATGTTGTGACAGAAAACAAGGAAATCCCGGATTCCGCAAAGATCGACCTTATGATCTCCCTGATCACCTTAAAATACACCCAGTCCAACTCCGTCTGCTATGTAAAGGGCGGACAGGCGATCGGTATCGGCGCCGGCCAGCAGTCCCGTGTCCACTGTACACGTCTTGCAGGCCAGAAGGCAGACAACTGGTTCCTCCGTCAGGCTCCGCAGGTATTAAACCTTCCGTTTATCGACAAGATCAAACGTGCGGATCGCGACAATGCGATCGACGTTTACATCGGAGACGAGTACATGGATGTTCTTGCTGACGGCGAATGGCAGAAAGTCTTCACGGAGAAGCCGCCGGTATTCACGAAAGAAGAGAAGCGCGCATGGCTCGACAAGATGCAGGATGTGGCTCTCGGATCTGACGCCTTCTTCCCGTTCGGCGACAATATCGAGCGCGCACACAAGAGCGGCGTAAAATATATCGCACAGCCTGGCGGATCTGTTCGTGATGACAACGTGATCGAAGTCTGCAATAAGTACGGAATGGCGATGGCATTCACAGGCATCCGTCTGTTCCATCACTAAAACTGCTTGCAATTTTCATGTTCTTATGATAAACTTATATGCGGCTGTTGAAATATACAGCCGCGAAGATATGCCGGCGTGGCGGAATGGCAGACGCATCAGACTCAAAATCTGACGGGGGTAACTTCGTGCCGGTTCAAGTCCGGCCGCCGGCAGAAACGAAAAGACATGACTCTCATTAGATGGTCGTGTCTTTTTGCGTTTACGCGGACAATGAACCGGGATCCGCGTATATTCAGGCTGAAAGGAGTGTGTTCCATGACCTGTATGGAAGCAGAAAAGATGGTAGTTCCGTATATGAAGGACGAACTGTCCCCGACGGAGCTGGAAGATTTCCTGGACCATATCAAAACGTGTGAAAACTGCAGGGAAGAACTGGAGATCCACTACATGGTGGATGTGGGGTTAAAAAAGCTGGATGAAGCGGATGGAACATATGACATCGTGGGGGATCTGAAACGAAAGGTAGCGGAATCCTACCGGTCCCTGTGCCATATCTCCACATTCCAGATCGCATCCTACGCGATCTCGACTCTGTGCGGAATGGCACTCATCGTCATGATCCTTTTGCAGCTCCGCATCTGGACAACGATGGGATATCTATAGATTTTAGAGGAGTGAACATGGAAAAACTCGTATTGATCGACGGTCACAGTATCTTAAACCGCGCATTCTACGGTGTACCGAACCTGACAAATTCGGAAGGTCTCCACACGAACGCGGTCTATGGCTTTTTAAATATTTTATTTAAAGTTCTCGATGAGGAGAAAGCGGACTACCTTGCGGTGGCTTTTGACCTGAAAGCCCCGACGTTCCGCCACAAAATGTTCGACGCCTACAAGGGAACAAGAAAACCGATGCCGGAGGAACTTCATGAACAGGTACCGCTCATGAAGGAGGTCCTGACCGCCATGGGTGTCCCGATCCTCACAAAAGAAGGCTATGAGGCGGATGATATCCTTGGAACCATCGCGAAACGTGAGCAGAAAGAGGGCTATGAGGTGACGATCCTCTCCGGAGACCGGGACCTTCTGCAGCTCTCCGACACCCATATCAGGATCTGTCTCCCGAAAACGAGCCGCGGGACGACGGAGGTCCACAATTATTACCCGGAGGACGTGATCCGGGAGTACCAGGTGACACCGGAACAGTTTATCGAAGTGAAAGCCCTGATGGGCGACCAGTCCGACAATATCCCGGGCGTCCCGTCCATCGGTGAGAAGACGGCGACAAACCTCATTGTCCAGTACCAGAACCTGGAGAACATCTACGCGCATCTCGACGACGTGAAACCGCCGCGCGCGAAAAAGGCGCTGGAAGAGTATAAGGATCTCGCAGATCTTTCCTTAAAGCTCGCAAGGATCTGCATTGACGCCCCGATCGAATTTTCCATGGCGGATGCGAAACTGGAAAATCTCTACACGCCGGAAGCGTATGAATATATGAAACGCCTGGAATTCAAGTCGATCGCGGCGAGATTCGGCGAGGAGATCAAACATGAAAGCGGACCGGAGAAACAATTTGTTCTTGTGGAGGATTTTTCCGAGGCGGATGCGCTCTTTGAAAAAGCAAAAAAGGCGGACCGCATCGGAATGGAACTTCTCGCAGAAAACGGTTCCGTGACAGCCCTCGCCTTATGTTTTGAGGAGACCGGAAGCTATATCTTCCCGGTCGGCGGCTTTATGACGGAGAGCTATATCGCCGGAAAATATGAGGAACTCTGCCGAACGGGTCATGCCTGGGTCCTGGATCTCAAGCACTCCCTGCCGTTCGCGGATCTTTCCTACGGGGACACGGTCTATGACGCCGGGGTTGCGGCATATCTCTTAAACCCGTTAAAGGATTCCTACGGCTATGACGACATTGCGAGAGATCTTCTCGGGATGACGGTCCCGTCCAGGACAGACCTGATCAAAAAGCTGTCCTGTGAGGACGCATACGCGAAGGAACCGGAGAATTTCACCCGTATGGCGGGACTTATGGCCTACACAGCCTTTGCGGCCGGGAAACCGCTCCTGGAGCGTCTGACGGCAGATGGAATGGAAGAGCTGTACCGCACGATCGAGCTCCCTCTGATCTATACCCTGTTCCATATGGAAGCGGAGGGGATCGCAGTCCGCAGGGAAGAACTTGCCGCTTACGGAGAAAAGTTAAAGAAACAGATTGCAGTCCTCGAGAAGGAGATCTGGGAGATGACCGGACAGGAGTTTAACATCAACTCCCCGAAACAGCTCGGCGAGATCCTATTCGAAAAAATGCAGATCAAAGGTGGAAAGAAGACGAAGACCGGCTACTCCACAGCGGCCGATGTTCTGGAGAAACTTGCCCCGAATTATCCGGTGATTCAGAAGATCCTGGACTACAGACAGTATACAAAGCTGAATTCCACCTACGCGGACGGTCTCGGAACCTATATCCGGGAAGACGGACGGATCCACAGCCGGTTCAACCAGACGATCACGGCGACCGGCCGGATTTCCAGCACGGAGCCGAATCTCCAGAACATCCCGATCCGCATGGAACTCGGAAGAGAGATCCGGAAAGTCTTTGTCCCGCGCGATGGATTTATCTTCCTGGATGCCGACTACTCCCAGATCGAGCTGCGCGTCCTTGCCCACATGTCCGGCGATGAGCGCCTGATCGAGGCGTATAAGACCGCCCAGGATATCCACGCGATCACAGCTTCCCAGGTATTCCACATCCCGCTTGATGAGGTCACACCGTTACAGCGACGCAACGCGAAGGCCGTGAATTTCGGGATCGTGTACGGGATCAGCGCCTTCGGACTCAGCGAGGACTTGAGCATCTCCAGAAAAGAGGCCATGGATTACATCGCTCGCTATTTTGAGACATATCCGCAGGTAAAAACCTTCCTCGACAGCCTTGTTGCCCACGCGAAGGAGCAGGGATATGTCACCACGATGTTCGGACGCCGCCGCCCGGTACCGGAGTTAAAGTCCTCGAACTTCATGCAGCGTTCTTTCGGAGAACGTGTAGCCATGAACTCCCCGATCCAGGGAACGGCTGCCGACATCATCAAGATCGCGATGATCCGGGTGGACGAGCGGTTAAGAAGGGAAAATCTCCGTTCCAGACTGATCCTGCAGGTGCACGATGAACTCCTCGTCGAGACGGCGGAGGACGAAAAAGAGATCGTCATGAAGATCCTCTCCGAAGAAATGCACCATGCGGCATCCTTAAAAGTGGAGCTGGAGATCGACATGCATGACGGAAAAAACTGGTTTGAGGCGAAATAGATGAAACAGAAGAAAATTATTGGGATCACCGGCGGAGTCGGAGCCGGAAAGAGCAGTGTGCTCGCGGTACTAAAGAACGATTTCGGGGCGAAGATCATTCTCGCGGATCTTGTGGCCCACGATCTCATGGAGCCGGGAAGTCTGGGACTCAGAAAGGTCACAGAGGCGCTTGGAACGTCATTTCTCACCCCGGACGGAGCCGTGGACCGGAAAGCGCTGGCGGACCTGATCTTCCGGGATAAAGAAGCATTAAAAACGATGAACTCCATCATCCATCCGTTAGTCTGGAAGACGATGAAGGAAGAGGCGGAGGCCGCCAGTGAAAACCTCGTGATCATCGAGGCAGCGGTCTTTGACACTGCGCCGAAGAACTTCTTTGACGAGCTCTGGTACGTCTACACGACAAAAGAGAACCGGATCGTCCGCCTGATGGAAAACCGCGGCTACAGCCGTGAAAAATGCGAGGACATCATCGGAAGGCAGGCGTCGGAGGAGGAATACCGCGCGCTCTGCAGCCGTGTCATCGACAACAACGGGGACGAATCCGATATCAAACGACAGCTGAAGGAGATCCTTGACCATGAGATTTGTTAGTATTGCCAGCGGAAGCAGCGGAAACTGCATCTACACAGGGACGGAGGAGAGCCACGTCCTGATCGACGCCGGCATCAGCGCAAAGCGGATCGAGCAGGGCCTTAACGAGGTCGGCTTAAAGACGAGCGAACTGGACGGCATCTGCATCACCCACGAACATTCCGACCATGTAAAGGGACTGGGCGTCCTTGCGAGAAAATATGAAGTCCCGATCTACGCCACAGAAGGGACACTCGACGAGATCCGGAAGATCAAAGGCCTCGGCGAATACCCGGAGGAGCTGCTGCACCCGATCCTGCCGGACACCGAATTTTCCCTCGGGGATCTGACGATCAAGCCGTTCCACATCGACCATGATGCGGCCGACCCGGTCGCTTACCGGATCCAGTCGGGAAATAAGTCTGTGGCAGTCGCAACGGACCTTGGACATTTCAACCAGTACACGATCGACCATCTCCTCGATCTCGACGCGGTGCTCTTAGAGTCCAACCATGACCTTCGGATGCTGGAGACGGGACCGTACCCATACTACTTAAAACGCCGGATCATGGGAGATTTCGGCCATCTCTCCAACGAGAACGCCGGACGCCTCTTAAACTGCATCCTGAGCGGCCGATTAAAGCACATCCTGCTGGGACATCTGAGCAAGGAGAACAACATGCCGGAGCTGGCCTATGAGACCGTCCGGCTGGAGATCGACATGGGAGACTGCCCATACCATGCGGATGATTTTCACCTGGCAGTCGCAAAGAGAGACGAGATGTCGGAGATCATCAGTCTGTAGCAGATTTTGCTGATGCTGCGAAAAAACACTTGCATCTTACCGGCTGTAATGATATATTTTAAGAAAATTTTACGCTTTATCACTGCATAAAGCTACCTTTCCCCGGGATCCATATGTTCCGGCAACGATCTCAGTCCGGACGGATCCGGATCACAATACGCGGAAGGCACAACACAAGGAGGAAAATTTCCATGGATAAAGTTATTATCACCGTAGTAGGAAAAGACACCGTAGGCATCATCGCAAAGGTATGTACATATCTTGCGGACCATAAAATTAACATCCTTGATATTTCCCAGACCATCGTCCAAGAATACTTCAACATGATGATGATCGTGGACGGAAGCGGAGCAAACGTTTCCTTCGATGAAATGTCTTCCGGACTCGATGAGATCGGCGCCGGGATCGGCGTCAACATCAAGTGCCAGCGTGAAGAGATCTTTACAAAAATGCATCGTATCTAATGACAGCTTGAGGAGAGGGAAACAATTATGATTACACATCTGGAAGTCAACGAGACTAACAATATGATCGAGCACGAGAACCTGGATGTCCGCACCATCACTCTTGGCATCAGCCTTTTGGACTGCTGTGACTCCGATCTCGAAAAATTAAACGAAAAGATCTACAACAAGATCACGACACTCGCAAAGGACCTGGTCCCGACCGGAAAACAGATCGAGCGCGATTTCGGGATCCCGATCGTCAACAAGCGGATCTCCGTGACACCGATCGCCCTTGTCGGCGGAGCTGCCTGCAAGAGCCCGGAGGACTTTGTGACGATTGCAAAGACCCTGGACCGTGCGGCAAAGACTGTAGGCGTCAACTTTATCGGCGGATATTCCGCTCTTGTATCCAAGGGCATGACTACAGCCGATGAGAACCTGATGCGCTCCATCCCGCAGGCGTTAAAAGAGACCGATTTTGTCTGCAGCTCCATCAATGTCGGCTCCACAAAGACCGGTTTAAATATGGATGCAGTCCGTTTAATGGGCGAGATGGTCGTAAGAACCGCAGAGTACACGAAAGACAACGACTGCTTAGGCTGCGCAAAGCTTGTTATTTTCTGCAACGCACCGGATGACAACCCGTTCATGGCGGGAGCATTCCACGGCGTTACGGAGGCAGATGCGATCATCAACGTCGGCGTCTCCGGACCGGGCGTTGTAAAGACGGCTCTCCAGTCTGTTCGCGGCGCTGATTTCGAAACTTTATGTGAGACGATCAAAAAGACGGCATTCAAGATCACCCGTGTCGGCCAGCTCGTAGCGAAAGAGGCATCCGCGCGTCTCGGGATCCCGTTCGGCATCATCGACCTGTCCCTGGCTCCGACACCGGCTGTCGGCGATTCTGTCGCTGAGATCCTGGAGGAGATCGGTCTGGAACGCGCAGGTGCCCCGGGTACAACAGCCGCTCTTGCCATGTTAAATGACCAGGTAAAGAAAGGCGGCGTTATGGCTTCCTCCTACGTCGGCGGACTTTCCGGCGCCTTTATCCCGGTCAGCGAAGACCAGGGAATGATCGATGCGGTCAACGAGGGCGCTCTTACGATCGAGAAACTGGAAGCGATGACCTGCGTATGCTCTGTAGGTCTTGACATGATCGCAGTTCCGGGAGACACGAGCCCAGCGACGATCTCCGGCATCATCGCAGACGAGGCGGCGATCGGTATGGTCAACCAGAAGACGACGGCAGTCCGCCTGATCCCGGTGATTGGAAAGGGCGTCGGCGAGACGGTCGAGTTCGGCGGTCTTTTAGGACATGCGCCGATCATGCCGGTCAACTCATTCAGCTGTGAGAAATTTGTGAACAGGACCGGAAGGATCCCGGCACCGATCCACAGCTTTAAGAACTAAACAGGAGAAACTATGAGAATCTATCTGATCCGTCACGGCAGGCAGAACAGCCCGCTTTGCAACGTAAATGTGCCGCTTTCCGATGCAGGAAGGCGGCAGGCCGAGCTCCTCGGCGAGAGACTGAAAAAGGAATCCATCGACGCCGTCTGGTCCAGTGACCTGATCCGCGCCCGTGAGACCGCCGATATCATCAATGAGAAGATCCGGGCGCCGAGGTTTATCCGGGAAGGACTCCGTGAGATCTCTTTCGGTGATCTTGAGGGACTTTCGGACGATGTGATCATGGAGCGCTACGCGGACTTTTTCGCCGCAAGAGCGTCCATGAAACAGGATCTTCCATATCCGGGCGGAGAGAGTGCGGCGGACGTGATCCGTCGTGCCGTTCCGGTCATGGACGAAATCGCAAAGTCCGGTGCGGAGACGGTCGCTGTCGTCACCCACGGAGGCGTGATCCGGAGTCTTGTGACCCACTATCTTCACATGGACGGGGCGTATGTTCCGCTCCTTGCGAGACATCTGGAAAACTGCGGCATCACGGAGTTTTATTACCGGGAATCCGACGGCGAAATGCTGTTAAACCGTTTTAACGATTTTGCCCATCTGACGGATCATCCGGAACTTTTGCGCGGCGGCTGGGGAGAGAAAAAGTGATGGAAAAGAGAGAACTTCACAGTGTACTCACTGATTTTTTAAATGAAAACCTGATCCAGGCGACTGCCAGCGGTCAGGCGGAGAAAAATGATTTTCTGAAGGCACGGATCCGCCCGGTACTGGCAAAGGGCGTCCTGCATTTTCAGGCGGAGGAATTTATCGGAAAACAGGCTTTCCACAAAAATCTGACAGCCGAAGAAGCGGCTGCCTATCTGGAAGGTCTCATGGAAACAAGTTTCCGCCAGCTCCAGCTCGAGGCGAGAGATAAGAGCGGTTCCGTTCTTGTGAGCAAAAAGGGAAAGGTGACTGTTAAGGTAAAGAAAAAGCCGGTTTCCGGGAATACCTCCGGAAATGGGGCATCAGCTTCCGGAACGAATGGTTCCGACGCTTCCGACGCGGCTCTTCAGGCTGCCTGGGCGAACGGACTTTCCCATAACCGGAAGAAGCGCTACATCCTCGAAGAGGGGATCCCGGTCCCGTTCCTCGTGGAGCTCGGTGTCCAGACGAAGGACGGGGCGATCGTCCACGCGAAGTACGACAAATTCCGCCAGATCAACCGTTTCCTCGAATTTATCGAGGACGTGCTCCCGAAGCTTGATAAGAATAAAGAGACGAGGATCATCGATTTCGGCTGTGGAAAGTCTTATCTGACGTTCGCGATGTATTATTACCTCAAGGTCTTAAAGGGATACCCGGTGCGGATCACCGGTCTGGATCTGAAAACAGACGTGATCGAGCACTGCTCGCAGCTTGCAAAGAAATTCGGCTATGACTCCCTGGAATTCCTTCACGGCGATATCGCTTCCTACGAGGGCACTGACCAGGTGGATATGGTCGTGACGCTGCATGCCTGTGACACAGCGACGGACTACGCGCTGGAAAAGGCAGTCCGCTGGAACGCAAAGGTGATCTTATCTGTTCCCTGCTGCCAGCATGAGGTCAATAAGCAGATGAAGAGCGATCTTTTTGCCCCGGTATTCCGCTACGGGATCATCAAAGAGCGCATGGCCGCCCTCTACACAGACGCCCTGCGCGCGGAGATCCTCGAGGCCATGGGGTACCGGGTCCAGATCCTGGAATTCATCGACATGGAACACACGCCAAAGAACCTCCTGATCCGGGCTGTAAAGCAGGGAAAGAAGAAGGAGAACCGGAAGGAGATCGAAGCGATCCTGGAGGCGATCCATGCGGAGCCGACGCTTTACCGGCTTTTATTAGAAAAGAACCCAAACGCATAACTGCCGCCGGCAGCTCAAAAAAGCCGCAGATACCTTTTCATGGTGCTGCGGCGCATTTTTTATCCTCTGATTTCAAATCCCTGCATGATCGCATGTTTCAATATAATATTAGGATATTGACAGAAAAAGGAGTACAAATTACTATGGAACGTTTGTATCAGTATGATGTCGTTGTTGTTGGAGGCGGGACAGCCGGAGTGTCTGCTGCGGTCGGCGCTGCGAAAACCGGAGCGAAAACACTTTTGATCGAGAGAAACGCTTATCTTGGCGGAGAGGCGACCCATTCCGGGGTCAGCACCTTCTGCGGCTTTTTTACCTGCGGAAAGAATCCGGTTCGTGTCGTTGAGGGCGTAGGGCAGCTCGTGTTAGATGAGATGGAGGCACTTGGGCCGACCGTGGACTATGTCATTTCCGCGACCGGAAACTACAATGTCAATTTCCAGCCCGAATACTTAAAATGTGCGATGGACAATCTGCTGGAAAAAGAACATGTGGATTATTTTTTGCATACATACATGACCAGTGCGAAGGTAGAAGATGGATCCATTGTTTCTATTCAGTGTTCTGATGATGAGGGAAGCTTTACCGTAATGGCAAAAAACTTTGTGGATGCATCCGGAGATGCGAATCTCGCTCATCGCTCCGGGGCAAAACTGATATGGGGCGGAGACGACGGACACCCGCAGGCGGCAACCATGCCATTCCGGTTAAGCGGTGTCAACACGAACTGTGACATGTCACCTGAAGCTGTGGGGCATGCAGTAAGAAAGGCCAAGGAGGCAGGAATCCCGAACCTTACAAGAGAAAAGGGATTTATCCTGAAAAAAGAGTATTCTGATATTGTCAGTGTGCTTCTTCCGAGTGTAATTCCGGAGGGACTGACAGCCGCAGACCTTACCCATATGGAGCGGGAAACCAGAAAACAGGTACTCAGTTATGTACAGGCCTTAAAAACCTACATGCCTGGCATGGAGCACGCAGAGTTAGCGGTCATCGGACCGTCCATCGGTTTTCGGGAAACGAGAAGAATGGTCGGAAAAGAAACCCTTACCGTGGATGATGTTCTTACCGGAAAAAAGTGCCAGAACAGTGTAGCCCGCTGTGGATGGAAACCGGAGATCCATAAAGATGTTGACAAGATGGCAACTTATCTGGATGTGAAGGAAGGAAGCTATTTCGACATTCCACTTGGTGCACTGCAGTCAGATAACATCGAAAACCTATACGGTGCAGGCCGCATGATTTCTTCCGATGAAGCAGCATTTGCGGCAGTCCGCGTCATGGGAACCTGCTTTGCAACCGGACATGCCGCCGGAGTTGCCGCCGCATGTCATGCCCTGGAGGGAACAGCAGAGATAAAACGCGTTCAGGAGGTTTTGAAAAAGCAGGGGGCATTGGTATAGGATGCGTAGAGAATATCCGAAAAACGGTATCAATTTTTGAAATGCGTCTTGAAGACGTTTTTCGTTTTCTGAAATGCGTCTCGAAAAAGACAGAAGTCTAAAAGAAGACGTAATGATCAGAAATACGGAAAAACCCGGATACTCACAGAATATCCAGGTTCTTCACACTCTTTCTCCGGTCTTCCTCGATCGCCGCATAGAATTTTCTTGTAATATTTACATCATTATGGCCAAGAATATCTGCAACCAGGTAGATATCGTTGGTCTCCTTATAAACAGCGCTGCCATAGCTGCTCCGCAGCTTGTGCGGCGTTATTTTCTTTTTCGGTGCGATGATCGATGCGTATTTCTTTACAAGGTATTCCACACTCCGCACCGTGATCCGCTGATTGCGCAGGGAGAGAAACAGGGCATTTTTGTGTTCCGGCAATGTCTCGATGCCGGTCCGGACCGCCAGGTACTCATTCAGACGCCTTGCCACCTCCGCATTGAAATACACGGTCGTCTCCTTGCCGCCTTTTCTGCGGATATGGATCCCGCTTTCTTTCATGTCAACATCATCCAGATTCAGTCCGACACATTCCGATACGCGGATCCCGGTTCCCAGCATCAGTGCCAGGAGAGCGCTGTCGCGGAGTCTGGTCCGTTCATGAAACGCTTTCTGTCTGCCTGACAGGCCGGATCCGCTGTCAACTTCCGCCAGCAGCTCCTTCATTTCCTCCGAATTGAGCCGGACGATCTCTTTGGCATGAGTCCGCGGCATCTGCATGGAAAGTGTCGGATTTGCCGTTAAAAGTCCCACGCGGCAAAGATATCCAAAGAAACTCTTCAGTGAAAAGAACTTCCGTTTAATCCCCTGTTCCCTGTTCATATTCTTGTGTTCCGGATCATTTGGGCGGTATTTGAGATCTTCCAGGTAACGCTCGATATCCTGCACGGAAATCTGCGAGAGAGCTTCCGTCTGCAGCTGCTCCAACGGAATTTCTTTCCATTCCTCCTTTATCTCCTTCAGAAAATGAAAAAACATCGTCAGATCATACGCATAGGACAGCCGGGTCATGGAAGATGTCGACGGCTCGATCCCGCGAAAAAAGTCTGTACAGCAGGATGGAAGAGCAGAGAGCATTGCCTTCAGCTTTTCTTCATTTTTCTGATCCCGCTGTACAAAGTACTGCGACTCACTCATACTGTCTGCTCCTTAATATTCCCTGAATTTTTGCCGGAAGAAGCATCAGCAGATACCCGGAAATGTTCAAGTTCCGCGATGAGGCGGGCATTTTCCCGGTCAAGCTTGCGGAATTCTTCCTGCGTTTCCCGTTCTTTGGCTGCAACAGCCCGTTCCATCGCAAGATCCGCCTGCATCTGTGCCTGCTTTAAACGGTTCTGACAGTCCGTCTCTTGTTCCTTTAACTGGCTGTTTAACCCGGCAAGCTGCATTTTATTTTCAGCAGCCGCATGTTCCAGCTCCCGGACCATGGCTGTAAGTTTCCCGATCTGCTCTTCGTAATCCTTTTTTGCCGCAGTTTCATTCGCGAGCTGACGGGAGAGTTCTTCCTGCTGCCTGCTCAGCTGTTCATTTTCTGATTTGATCGCCGCACTGATCTTAACGATCTCGTCATAATGGGCCGCCTTTTTCTGAAGCTGTTCCACCTGGTCTCTCAGCACATGGTTCAGTTCTTCCAGATCATTAGCTGACTTCCGGGCAGCCTCCATCGCCTGTTTCATACTGAGAGCATTTTCTTCGATTTGTTTTTTCTCCCCGGTCAGCGCCTCAAACGATCCGGCAAGTTTCTCTTTTTCGTTCACAGCCTGATCGGCCTTTTCCCGCAGTTCATCGATCGTCCGGTCTTTCCGCTGCAGATCCGTTTTAAAACGCTCCGCCACGCGGGCCTCCGTCGTGTTTCCAAGTTCAAGACTTGTGAGATATGCAGCAAGAAGATCTTTTGTCAACCGCTCAAAATTTTCTATCTCAACGGTACGCCCCGGGGTCGCTGCCTTTGCGTTATTTAACTCCAACACCTGGATCAGATGATCGAATCCCTGTGCCTGATTCATTCCATTTGCAGTGCAGAACGACCTGAACGCGTCCGCAGACGCCTGGTCGATACGAAAATTGACCTGCCGGATCTCTTTTTCATTCTTTTCTGTGCTCATTTTACCGTACCTCCTGAATTGTCCTTAGTATAGCATGGCATGGGAGAGGAGTCAACTTGATCATGTGAATGATATACATGTTATACATAGTTATTGCTATACATAGTTATTAAGGGGCAAAAACCAGAGAAAAAGCAGGCAAAAGCGGAGAGAACAGAGTTGAATACAGGGAAAAGGTGTAAAAAAGCAGGTAAAACGTCAGAAAATTCAAGAGTGTGCGCACACAATTAAAACAATTTGGCTCAGAACCCGCCGAGACGGCCCATATTATTTCGCAAAACCCGAGTTTTACGCAATAATATGGGGTGAGAGATACAGAACAATGGAAGATGCAAGTTGACTATACTTTTATTGAAATAGAGCGTCAATTTAAAGAAAAATAGCCGCTTACATTGTAATAGTAGAGTTATTATTGTGAATTAGTCCTATTAAGTACAAAAAAGCAGGTTAAAGTTTGCTATAAAACACTATTTTATTAAATTGAGAGATATTTTCTTTTAAAAAAGTCCATCCACAATTTCGCGAGACCGCGTCCCTCTGCAGTGGATTCCACCGTTGCGCTGATCGTGAAAAAGCCGGGAAGCTTTTCCTGCCCATCCGTCCATACCTACCTCGCTTTTTCAAGCGCGATGGCAATTTTCCATTATTACAGGAAGGCGGGGATCGGGGTATATGCGTTTGCAGCCATGGTTGTTTTCAGCAGAATGTACTTTTTTGTTCATTATCCGACGGATGTACTGTTTGGAGCTGTTCTGGGCGTTGTTACCGCATTTGCAGTATACTGGCTGCTGGACCGGATCTGCGGGCGGATCAGTGGGAATACAACTGAATAGAGCAAAAATTCTCTGCCTTCGAAGATTCCGCAAGTATAGAAAAGCGCATGGGTGTTTCTGTCATCCATGCGCTTTTACGATCATAATATTTCCAACAATGCTGCGGCCAGGCCGCTTACCTGGAGAATACCCATGCATAAAATATAATAAATCCAAGCGGCGGGAATGCGAGCAATGCAACCAGTGCCAGAATCACACATACAGCGCCTACAAGATCCGACCCGGATGAATGATATCCGTATCGTCTTTCGTCACAATTGCAATACGGTCCTTCACAATGGCTGTCATGGTATGAATTATGGTCATATCCGTTACTCATATGGTTTCCTCCTGACTGATTTCTTTGATATTTTTATAATACATCAAAAGCTGTCCCTTAAAAAGGACTCGTAAATTTTTATCATGCAGCGCCTCGTTCCTTTTCGATCATTCCCATAAGTTCTTCACAGAATTCCGCATAATCGCTATGACCGAGCAGGAGCATCTTGCTATACAGTGATTCCATGGTCCTCTCAAAACCGGCGACGTCCTTCTTCCATACCCGGCAGGTAATAATACAGTACGGAGAACCATTTCGTTTAAATTCATGACCGAATCGTACGGGAACCTGATTCTGCGCAAACAGAGCATCTGCAAGATAGTCTTCATGGTCGACGTACATATACTGGCAAGAGAGGATGGAAAGTCCGCCCAGTTTCAAAAAATTTTTCATAAGTTTTTCTCTCCTTACACTTTTTCCGTATCGTTTTCTTATAGTATGATTATAAGAGAGACGAGCCGGAATGTCATTGAACCTGTAGTTTAAGAAGATCCGTGAAAAAGAAATATCCCCGTCAATAACGAGGATATCTTCGATACTGGTATGTAACAGTCTGCTGAGGATGATAAAGTTATCCAGGCTCGGCAGAGATTTTCCGGAGATCCATTTATAGATCGCCTGCGGGTTTTCAAAACCAAAAGCTCCCTGGATTTCACGGATCGTATAGTTCTGCTCCGAGAGTAACTGTTTGATCCGCTTCCCGGTTTCTACTGGCCGGATTGACAGATACATTGGTTCCATTTGCTCATTCCTCCATGATTCTGCTCCATCCCGAAACACTGTCCTTATATTAACATAAAACTGAGAAAATGAGTAGCAGAAAATTGCTTTTTCATGATGGCTGGTGATTTTATAGGACACCATCTATGCTATGATACAGGTATCAGTTCCGCCAGTCGGATTTTCATTCTGGCAAATTTAAGAATTTATTGTATACTATCACTATATAGTATGAAATAGCTTGCAAAGAAAAGGGAAGTATGATTATGCCAAAAGGAACCAATCAGAAATTAAAATTATATCGTCTGGCTCAAATTATGCTGGAACAGACAGATGACGAGCATTATATCACGATGGCAGAGATCATGGAGGCGCTAAGACGATACGACATCACTGCGGATCGAAAAAGCCTTTATAATGATCTGCGTGACCTGTCCTCTTTTGGAATCGAGGTTGAGGGTGAGTCTGTCGGCAATCGTTACCATTATCATGTGGTCAGCAGACCATTTGAACTGCCGGAACTGAAGCTGCTTGTAGATGCCATTCAATCATCTAAATTTATTACAGAAAAGAAAACGAATATTCTGATCAAAAAGCTTGAGAAACTGGTAAGCAAATATGATGCCCAGAAGCTGCAGCGTCAGGTTTATGTATCCGGCCGGATCAAAACGATGAATGAAAGCATCTATTATTCGGTCAATACGATTCATGCCGCTATTTCTGAAAACCGGAAGATCAAATTTCAATATTACCAGTGGAACGCGAAAAAGGAAATGGAATTGCGGCATAATGGGAAATGGTATCATATCAGCCCATGGGGACTCCTGTGGGATGATGAGAATTATTATATGATCGGTTTTGATTCAGAGGCTCAAAAGATAAAGCATTACCGTGTGGACAAAATGCTGAAAATCAATTTATCAGAAGAGCCCCGTGATGGAAAAGAAGCTTTCTCAAAACTCAATATGGCAGATTATACCAAAAAAAGTTTTGGCATGTATGGCGGTAAGGAAGAAAAGGTTAAGCTTTTGATCCATAATGATCTGGTCGGGGTTATCATTGACCGATTTGGGAGAGATATCATGCTGTTCCCGGCAGATGCAGATCATGTCACCGCCAATGTAGATGTCCGTGTCAGCCGGCAGTTCCTGGCCTGGGTATTTTCACTGGGCCCAAATGTAAAAATTCTCGGACCGGAGGATGTTGTGGAAACCATGAAGAGAGAAGCTTCCCGGCTGATGGAACAGTACGGAGGCTGATATGTCAGTCCTCCCTCAATCTCACCACATTCCGCGCCGATCGTCTGCGTTCTTCCTCCTGGGCGGCATAATGTTTCCGGGTCGTATTTACGTCGTTGTGGCCTAGGACGGAGGCGACAAGATAGATATCGCCGGTTTCCCGGTAGAGACTGGTACCGTATGTGCTGCGTAATTTATGCGGTGTGATCTTCTTAAGAGGTGTGACAAGCTTCGCATATTTCTTTACAAGGTTTTCCACACTGCGGACATTGATCCGTTTCCGCTGCATGGAGAGGAAGAGAGCATCCTCATTTCCCGGGACCGCATCGATCATTTCCCGCTCATCCAGATAATTTTCCAGCACGTCACGGACCTCGTCGCTGAAATAGATGACGGATTCTTTTCCGCCTTTCCGGTAGACTCTGGCGCCGCAGGTGTCGAGATCCACATCGTTGATGTTTAAGCCGACGCATTCCGAGACACGGATCCCGGTCCCGAGAAGAAGTGACATCATCGCGAGGTCTCGAACTTTTGTTCGTTCATGGTAAAGTTTCTGCTTTTCCGTCAATTTATCGCCTTCCTCAACTTCATCGAGGAGTTTTGCAACCTCATCGATCTCCAGACGGATGATCTCTTTTTCATGAAGCTTCGGCATGCGGACAAGGGCAGCAGGGTTCTTCTCGATCTGCTCATTCCGGAAAAAGTAGCTGTAAAAGCTCCGGAGAGAGGAGACTTTCCGCATGAGCCCGCGTTCGGTGTTGACGATATCATCACTTGTCTCGCCCGGATGGCATTTCAGGTAGTCGATGTATTCTTCCAGATCGGTTACCGTCAGTTTTTCGAGATCCGCCGGTGTGAGCGTATGAGCCGGATTATTAAAAGTTCCCGGATTCGCCGTCTTTAAAAACTGGAAAAAGATCTTCAGATCATATGCATAGGCAATCCTGGTCCGTGTGGACGTGCTCGTTTCGATCCCGCGGAAGAAGTCAGAGCAGAAAGATGGAAGTTCTTTCTGAAGCTCCCGCAGTTTTTTGATGTTTTCGATATCTTTTTGTTCATGGTAGGAGAGTGTAGCCATCAAAATTCCTCCTTTGTTACAGATGAAGCTTTCGGCAGATCCTGACCGGCAAGATCCTGACCGGCAGCAGGAGAGTGCTGTCCGGGAAGCGCCCATCCATCAATATTACCGGATACCACCGCATGGAACAGCCGTTCTTTGATCCCCGGATTTTCTTTATTTAACTGTTTGGTTAAATTTTTAACATATTCGCGTTTTGTGTGACCATCAGCCGGACACGGATTTTTGCACACCGGAAGCTGATACTTGTTTTTGAAACCGATCACATCCGCCTCGGAGACATACATGAGCGGGCGGATCACCGTGAGTTCCGTGCGGTCCAGAAAGGTCTTCGGAGGAAATGTGTAGAACCGGCCTTCATACATCAGTGACAACAGCATAGTTTCGATGATATCGTCCTTATGGTGCGCGTAGGCAATTTTATTGCATCCGGCGGTCTTTGCCTCAAGATTGAGGGCACCTTTGCGCATTTTCGCGCACAGAGAACACGGATTGGACTCATGACGGGTCTCAAAAACGATTTTACCGATTTCGGTAGGGATTATCGTGAGCGGCACCTGAAAGCCGTCGCAAAAGGCCTTTATGCCGCTGAAATCCTGAATTCCGAAACCGAGATCGACCGTGAATGCGTGAAGTGTAAAATGTTTCGGATAAAAACGCTGCAGCTCATGGAGTGCATAAAGAAGAGCCAGGCTGTCCTTACCGCCGGAGACACCGACAGCAATATGGTCCTGATCATCGATGAGATCGTAGTCATCAACGGCCTGACGGACCAGACTTAAAAGACGTTGTAATTTCATAAAAAACCTCATTTCATGGAATATATTGGAAATATGGGTGCTTTTGCGCGTAACTATTCGATAAACTGTTCTTTCACGAATAGTTGGAGATCTATGAATAGATTACTCTCTTTTTGCGTTTTTGGCAATGTAGGTACTTTTGTCACAATGATGTAGGCAAATTGTCACAAAGTGCTCCTTTTCGACCATTTTGACCTGCTTTTGATGAAAATTCTGTGTGCCATTATGTCACAAAGTCGGCAAATATAGGTAAACTTATCACAAAGTCGACACTTAATATAGGTGTATTTGTCACAAAGTCGTTAAATATGGGTGAAATTGTCACAAAGTCGGTTTCATTCTGAAGCCGACATTTTTCCACTTTCGTCATATCTGTATACATGAAGAATCCCTGAAGAATCCTCTACCATAAGATACCACAGATTATGAAGCCTGTCCAATATATTCCATATGCGATCCTTCTTGCATCGCCATGAAAGATTCTCTTGCTGCAGCCAACTCTCTTCCATCGCCATTTTCTTTAATTCATTCCAATGATATCGAATATGATCATCGATGCACACTAATTCCCAGTCACTTTCGTTTAAATGTTCCCACGGCAGCGAATCCTGTCTCTGTTCAAGGAAAAGATCCACATAAGCCGGTGTAATTCTGAGCTTATCATATAACCCTGTACATGGACGGGAAATCAGCCTTAGACTTGATTGAAAACTGCTCTCCCTCCTGATGACAGCCATTTGGTATCGTTCCAGAAGTTTTTTGATCATTTCCGACTCATCGATGTTATAAGTCCCTGCCGAGCCTGGACAACTTTATTATTCTCAGCAGATTATTACATACCAGTATTGAAGATATCCTCGTCATTGACGGGGATATTCCTCGTTTATGGGCTTCTTTAAACCACAGGTTCAATGACATCTTCCATCTCCTGCCTTATAATCATGTCATAAGGAATTGATACGAAGGAGGCGAACATATCATGAAAATGACTTCGGCTTATGCCAATAAACTGCTCAAGAACCTGGCGGACGAAAAGTCCTACTGGACAGGCAAAGAAATATCATCCAGAACTTATATTGCTGCCATCAACGAGGAACCGGTCATCCCGGAGTATGACTACTCCGCCATGTCAGAGACATTAAATGAAATCGACCGCAAGACCATCATCATCAAGCACGCCCTGAACCTGGCCAATGCCACCGCAAAAATCCCGATCGGCGATACGGAAATGAGCGTTGACAGTATCCTGGTAAGAATGGCACAGCTTAATTCCCGCAGGACAACCCTGGACATCATGCGGAAATGCCTGCCTAAAATGAGGGAAAAAGAATACTCTTTCAACTCCAGGAATGCCGTTCCTGAATACCGCTATACCAATTACGATCTGGATCTGGTAAAACGGGATTATGAACGCATCTCCAAGGAGATCATGGAAATGCAGATTGCGCTTGACCGGTACAATCAGACATTTCTGTTCGAAGTGGATATTTAGATTTATTCCGTACAGGGTACTTTTTAAATGCAAATACGATGGTTAAACGTTCAATGGCATGGATTATTTTGTTATTTTTTATCCGTTGTATCTTAAGGTTCATGGTACGCTAATCAGATAAATAGAAATGGGAATTATCCTCCTGTAGAAAACCCGTGAGAGATCACATCGGTGCCGGGGTACGGTTTCAGGTACCACAGGGTGCGGGATGTAAGTTCCGCATCCTTTTCCTTGCAGACAATCACAAAAAGGAGCATACATGAAAAATTTTCTGAGACTTGGCGGTCTCTCCATTCTGTCCGTCCAGTATATGTACATTGATCATAAAAACTACCTTGCGGATTTCCTGCTCGCACAAAACCATGTTTCTGTGCACTTCGGAGACGAATTTTCTCGGGAAGATTCCCCGTACCGCATCATTCTTTGCAAAGTCAGAAGGAAGGATACGGCAAAATTTGAGAAATCCATGGAATCGCTCTACAACAAGATGCTGCTTTTCGGACATAACGACTACATGGGTTTCTGCCATGACATCATGGAGATCCTTGAGCAGAATCGAGGTGCCGCATGAAGAAATCATTTGTCCCGATCAACAAGCAGAGTAAAAAGGCAAGAAAAGCGTATCATTCTGCACAGCGTTCCACCTGGGGCGTCCTGAATCCGGCAACGCGGACCATGCCAAACGGCAGGGCATATAACCGGAAGAAGCAGAAAGCCAACGACAGAAGCGGCAGGGAACCATCCTTCGACTCCCTGTCGCTTCCTTTTTGTCTGGCTCTGCTGATCAATCCCACAGATTCCAGAAATACTTTGTCATAAGCTCCATGCCCCGCCTCAGGCACTGGTCCCGGTACTTACGCAGTTCTCCCTCAGCCGCCAGCCACTTTTCAGAAATCTCCGCATATTCTGGCACATCGCTCATTGTATACAAACGGTGAGTATGCTCCCGCTTTTCCCGTGCAAGATCCTCTTCCGTTTTCAATTTTTCTCCGAACATGCCGTATTTTGCTATAAATTCTTCCTGTGCCAACTCATGTTCTTCCTCGTACCGATTCTTCTTTCTGCACGTATCCTCATTTGCTTCCCGGAACAGAAATTCCATTCTTCTCAGAATACGGTCCCATTTTCGGATGTTTTCTTCTTCCGGCCCCTCAAAAGAGCCAGGGTAACCGTGGCTGTTAATGCGAAGATCATGAATTATGTTCGGAACAACCGTAAGGAACCATTGATCAATCGACCAGGTATCGCGATAGCAATATCCGTACCGCAGTCGCTGGTAAATGCAGATCAGGTCCTCCTTGTACATGGACAATCTCTTCAGGATCGGTTCATGTTTCATATGCGGCAGAAACACAGAATATGTTTCTTTCCGAATCTTCTTTGTTTTGCATGGATGAGTCCGTTCCGCAATTCTTCTGACATTCATCATTCCATGCACCTCCTTTTCTGCAATACTTCTGATACGATCATTATCGCACATTGCAGAAAAATCCGCATTGAACTTTTGGTTTAACGCAGAACTTATAAGTTCCCTTTGTCTTTTAAAATCTCAAGCAGGACCTCTTCCACTTTCTTCATATCGATCGGTTTTGCGATATGTGCATTCATTCCCACGGAAAGAGCCCTTTTTGTATCTTCCTCGAACGCATTGGCCGTCATGGCCACGATCGGAATGTTCGCTTTTTCCTTATCCGAGAGGCCCCGGATGATCTGTGTTGCTTTGTATCCGTCCATGTTTGGCATCTGGATGTCCATCAGGATCAGATCATAAGTTCCGGCCGGTTTCTGTTCAATCGCGCTGACACAACGGATTCCGTCCTCGACCCGATCGATCTGAAGCCCCAGTTCTTCCAACAGTGTTACTGCGATCTCCGCATTCATTTCCGTGGTGGATTTTAAAAGCGAATCGAAAATTCGACTTCAAACCTGTCTTTCAAAATGAGCCGTTGATTCTGCCGCAAGGAGACAATTTCTTTTGCCCTATCGGCTTCTGAATGCCTTTTACTCAGCTTTTCCAAGTCCTATTGTAAGAATCTGCTTTCGCTATTCTCCGACCTCCAGATACGGCAACAGCGCCCTCACGATATCGCAAGAGCGCCAGATATATTCCTGTAAAATAACAGATCCCTTACTCATTTTCATGTTTCTGATTCTCCCGTTTCCTTTTCAGAACGATCAGTCCGATCATTGCAAGCAGGGATCCCTCCATCAAAATAAGATACAGCCACGTCAGAGATTCATCCCCTGTTTTGGGCGGGATTTCCGTAGATGATTCTTCTGTTGAGGATTCCTCCGGGATTGTCTCCGTAATGGTCTCCGTCTGTGATTCTTCCGGAGTGGATGATTCTGTATCCATCCCGGTCGTACCTTTACTCGGATCAGAATGATCTGTTTTTGTGGTCGACTCCGTATGATCGTCATCCGAATGGTGATGATCCCCGGAAGAATGCTCCGGTCCCGTCGGGTCTGATCCGGATGTTCCGGTTTCACCCGGTTTTGTCGGGCCGCCTCTGGTTCTTGTGAACTTCGGTTCCAGCTCTACATTCATGTAATCTTTGTCTCCGATCCGGGATGGGATTCGGATCACAGCCGGAGCACTGTTGTATGTATATCCATCATAGACAAAGTCGGCTCTCTGAATCATTAGATATATACCCGGATCCAAACCGTCAAACACAATGACTCCATCGCAGTTGCTGCTTCCTTCCTTTTCCAGAAACTTCTTTTCCACAACATACTCATAAAGATCTTTTGCAGTTTTTTCCTGAGATTTTGCATCCGTGAAATCCAGCTTTCCCTTAAAATCTGCAAAATCCAGTGTCAGCATCCAGTCATTGTTTTCCCAAGCTGCCACATAATAGAGTAAAAAATCCACATCTTTAATCCCGACTTCATGTCCTTTATCATCATCAACGATGACATCGATCTGGATTTTGCCATGCTGATGAGCATCGTCTGCATAAACCGGAAATACCGCACCAAAACAGAGTTCTGCCAAAGCGAGAAGGAACATTCCACAAATCCATATTTTTTCTTTCCAGCTCTTACTCTTCATCATTCTCCTCCGATTTCTTCCGGCTGCGGAACCAACGAACAATTCGTATGATCGTCACAACTACCCAGATCAGGAATACGGCAGCCAGACCCATGATCAGCAGTTTCTGTGTCAGAGGCATCTGCGGCTTGATCTCCAGTTCTTCGGCAACTTCAGCAGCTTCCTCATAAGGGATCCGTTCTCCCCGCACCAATAGGCGGTGCGTATTGATCATATATGGTGTACAGGTCACAAGCGTTACCTGATCGGCTCCTGCTGTGACTGCAAGGGCTTCCGTTTCGCTTGGAAGCACCGTCAGGATCTGATCCACCTGATATGCGAGCGTCTCATGCAGAACTTTGATGTAAAATACATCTCCTTCTTCCATCTGGTCCAGATCCGTAAACAGTCTTGCCGTCGTTAATCCCCTGTGTCCGGACAGCACCGCATGCGTACTTTCCCCGCCAACCGGAAGTGACGTGCTTTCCAGATGACCAACTCCGGACTGCAGAACCTCTTCCGTCGTACCGTGATAAATTGGAAGCAGTGCTTTGATCTTCGGAATCTCAATGTATCCCATCATTCCGTCCCCTCTTGGATTCAAGAGAGTTTCATATTCTTCATTTTCCTTTCTAATTCCACCCGCAAACGGATCACCTGCTGATGCACCGATCAGTCGTTTATTGTATGCACGGGCATCCTCCAGCATCTGGTTTTCCATATCTTCCGTTGTATGCGAAACCTGTTGCTGGTAATCACTTACCACGCTTGTTCCGTGCAGTGTATTGACATATTTGCTGACGGTCGGGTACAGCAATACAGAGAAGCCAATCAAATATCCGCATGTTCTGATTATTTTTCCAACTACTTTGTTCATTTCATTACCTTCTCTCTGTTGTCGTACTTATTTTGATATTCCAGGAGGGAACAAATCTCCCTCCCGGAATGAAAATCCATCATCAGCAGACGAACGGATTATTTTGCGTTTTTACGCTTTTTGCTTACAAGGCTGCTTACCATCATAACACCGATGATTGCAACGCCAACGATGGTAAATACGATACCGCCATTACCACCAGTAGACGGAAGCATGGTACCAGCATTGTTTCGTACCGGAATTTCTGCTTTTCCATCAATAGCATTTACTTTAACAGTGTTGCTTGTTTTATCCGGCATTGTATAAACGACATCAAAACTTTCCAGTTTCGTTGCATCATCAGCGGCATATGCTAAGTTATTGATTTCTACTTTGATGTCGCCAACCAGCTTGTTAAATCCATCCGGAGCTTTTGTCTCAGTCAGATAATAAGTGCCATCTTTTAAACCTTTGATAGTTACAATTCCAGTATCGCCTGTTGTAATATACTCAACTTTAGTCTCTGTATCATCCTTTGCCTGACGGTAAACTCCGTTGCTTTCATCGACCAGACTGATTTCGTCGCCCTTTGCATCGCCATTTGCTGCATACAATTTGAACTGTGCGCCAGCTAATGCGGTTCTATTGCCTTCTGCATCTGCCTGCTGATCATCTGTTAAGGTATATTTGTAAATGTCGAACGCAAAGGTATAAACATCCGCATGTACTTCCTCAGAAGTACCGGTTCCATTCGTGCTCGGATCATTGCTGTATGTAACACTTGCCTTATTGGTATTTGGATTGATGCCAGTAACAGCCTTCTCATTTACAGTTGCAGTGTAGGTAACCGTAATGGTTTCACCAACCGGATAAACTTCAATATTCGGAGTCATGGAACCATCTGTTCCTGTTGCCATATTTTTTAATTCCAGAGTTAAGCTCTGCGCATCACCATCAACCGGATTTGTTAATGTATAGTTTGTTTTACCCAGATCACTATTACCAATCTTTACACTTGTCAGTTCCTTAAAGGTTAATCCTGCAGATAAAGTATCGTTGATCTTAAATACATAACCTTTGTTGTAACCGCTGACATCCGGTACCTTGGAAGTAATGGTATAGGTAATCGTATCGCCAGGTTTTACCGTTCCTGCGGCTTCTGCAGTACCACCTGCAGTTGTTTTTACTTTTTTCTCTACCGTCGGATATTCACTCTTTAAATTGGCATCTACAGTGGAAGTTCCATCCACATCCAGTAACATAGCCGGAGACTTTGCTGTATTTTTCAGCACGCTTGCACCTGCAGGGAATACCAGATAATAACCAGCATCCAGAGAAAGAGTGGTTGTATCTGCTATTGCAGCAACCGTTTTATCTGCTGTCATACCAGACTGACTTGCAATCCATTTCCACATATCAGCAGCAAACTTTGATAATTTTTCTGAATTTTCATCACCGCTTAATTTAGATACATATTCGTACGCTGCAGCTGATAAAGCGTCACCTGTTTTATCTGCTCCGACTTGATCGGTCTGAGTAAAATATCCTGCATACTTATTATTTAAGGTATATGATACTGCTTTATTTCCATTGACAGTTGATTCCGTTCTGTCAAACAACCTGAAAGCCTCTACATTTCCGTTTGCCTTCGTTCCACTGATATTCAAGGTTGACGCTGCCAGTGTGCTCATATTCATTCCCAATACCATCATCATGGCCAGTGCGAATGCCATAACTCTTGAGATCCACTTTTTCATTTTCATGTTGCATCCTCTTTTCCGCTTTCGCTTTTCAATTATGATTACTTTTTCATCCTGCACGCTTTCCTGTATCCGGTGGCCGTGCCTGCCGCCGGAAATATCCGTCCCCCTTTCTCATCGTTCGCCATCCTCCTCCCGTTTCCTGCCGGATCTGCCTGTCCTGTGCACGATGACCAGGATTGCCATACCAAACATGAAATTTATATAAGGTCCGTATCCGCCGGTATCCGGCAGTACACGGAGATGACTGTTCGTGATCGTGACGGTAAATTCATCGCCGTCACCATATGCGATCTTTGTGAGGTAATCGGATATTTCTGCCTCTGTAATATAGTAAGTGTAGTAATAAGTGTTTGTTGTTTCTGTTCCGTCTTCCGCCGTAATGGTTTCTGACTTATATGCCGGAAGATCATTCCATACCGTCTGCCATGTGCTGTCGGAAGAATCATCCGGTGTCCAGACAAACGGATCGTATCCCTGTACGGCTTCCGTCTGTTCGACTCCATTTCCATCCGTCCACTTTCTCCAAAGTGTCAGGGTAATGGAATTCGGTCTCAGATGCTCGATATTATACAGATCCTGCCATACCTTATTGACTGTGATATGCAAAAACTCATCACACGGATCCTGCATCTGGGACGGAGGCGGAGTGATGCCAGCCGATGATGTTTCTGTCGGGACATCATCCATCAGCACCGCTTTTGCATTGGATACGTAGGCGTCCAGACTGCCACTTGCGGAATTATCCGCTTCTTTCAGGCTTGCATTTTCCAGATCATCATACGCTTCCACCGTGTTCATATGTAGGATGGTATAGATGTTGTACTGGTCCCTGCCATTTGCCTTCTGGAATTCACCTGCCACATCCAGACGGCTTCCGTTTGTACCCTCAATCTCAGTCGATCCGTTTCCAAATGCATCCGACAGCTTCCGGTAAATCCGGTAACGGTTTGCATCTCCCTCGATGTTCTTCTTTGTATTGAATGCGTAAACACTGTTTAAATCACTGACTCCGGTAAACGGTCCCACTTTGTTTTCCGTACCGCGGATCGTATCACAGCGATACATATTGTTGCCTTTCAGCAGACCCTCATCATTGTATCCGATGAAACCGCCGCTGAGTCCGTCGTTTCCGGCACCATCTTCTGTATTTCCGGCACCGCCGCCGTACACGTCATATCCATCCTGGATCCCGTATACCGCACAGTCCTGAATCTTGGTCCGGTTTGCCTTGATCAGCGCAATGTTGATGTTCTGGGTACTGTCATCCCCACTGATTCCTTCATCCGTACAAGGAAGTTCAATGGTGGAATCTCCGATCGTAATGATCGCCAGGTCTGTCTTCTGTTTATTTTCGTCTGTCTTTTTGGAAAGACCGACAGAAATATCGAGTCCCAAAAGATTGACATGAAGCAGATTTCCATCATACAGCGCCTGAACCGTAATGATTCTAAGATCAATATTGAGTAGCTGCAGATTCTGAAGTTTATCCAGATACAATGCTTTGATCAGGGTATTCAACAGTTTCAGAACAACATTGAGTGCTGTGGAATCCAACTGAACGTCAGCCAGGTATTTAAAGCTTGTCCGGCCGGCAAACCCTCCGGCAACCTGTCCGCTTGCCACCTGTTTTAATCCATAAGATTCCGTATCCGGATCACCGGCCGTACTGTCGATGACCTTCGCAAGGTTTGCATAGCCGATAAATCCTCCGGCGATTGGTTCCTCGCCGTTTCTGCTCAGTACCGTATAACCTTCCGGAATGCCTGTTACGCTGCTCTTTTCAATGTGGGAGCCAAACACATCCAGGACTCCTAAAGAACCGCCAAGAAGCTGCGTTACACTGCTTCCCAGTACATTAAATTTGTCAGCTCCAACAACACCGCTCTTTCCGCTGTATCCGACAAAGCCTCCGGCACTGTTCATGGCCGTGACACTTCTTAGTCCGGTAACACTGCTGTTTTTTACAGAGCCATTCATCAGGCTTCCGCCAAAACCTCCGGCATTTCCGCTATAAGTAACTTCATCGTTCTGTCCGGATTTCACCGCTGTATTTGCAGAAACCGTCAGACCTGCATCTTTGCTTCCACTGACAATTCCGTCATAAACGTAGGTCCGGAATGCGTCCAGAACATTGACGCTTCCAAGCTGAAGAACCTGTCCTAAAAGATCCGTTTCGCCATTCTTTGAAATATCCGCAACCGCAGAGACATCGGCAATACCAAAGCATCCTCCGGCATATTCCCCGCCTGTTACGGTACGGATCCCTTCCGCATGGATTCCGGCTTCTTCCGTATTCTTTTCGCCAAGCACAGCTCCCGAGATACTTCCGGCAAATCCTCCGGCTGCTTTCGCATAAGAGGTGTTTGCTTTTGTCTGATCCAGATAGATACCGTTTACGGTAATTCCCCAGTCATCCCAGGATTCTACATCCGCATAACGGATTGTTGATACTGTTGCACTTAATACCTGTACCAGATTAGCCGGTGTCTTTAAGAGATACTTTAAAATACCGTTTAAAAGTCCCTGGCTGGTTGCCGTATCCAGTGCCACCGCACTTCCCGGATCTACCTTTCCGGCAAATCCTCCGATGTAGGACGTTCCGTCCACTTCCCTCAGCTTGCTGATCCTGCAGGAAGTTTCCGCATCGCCCCAGATCTGACCGCCGATCATCCGTCCAACGTAGCCTCCGGCATAACCGGCCGGATCGTTTTCACTGACTCCGGTGGATTTTACAACAGCTCCGGACTGATATCCTGCCACATCAGACTGCTTGATGACCGGTACGAATGTCTGCAATGCTGACAGACTTTCCGTTCCGACCAGTTCAATCTTTCCAAGATCGATACCGCTTGTATTGGCTACGGATCCGGTGATCATCTCACCCGCAAAACCTCCGGCACTCCGGAAGGCTTCCGTATCCATAAGGTCCATCGCATGGGCACTTGTGATCGTGCCGCCTTCCATACGTCCTACATAACCTCCGGCAACTCCGCCTTCGTCCACTGCGGCAGACGCTTCGTTTCTTCCAGCTGTTACTGTATAACCATATGCGTATTTACGGATATATCCGTCTAATGTTTCCTGATCCTGCACCGGACCAAGTTCATGCATCTCATTTCCGTAGCTTCCGTAAGAACCAACATGAGTTACCCAGCTGTTCCAGGTATCCACATCGAGTCCACGAAGCGGTCCGTAAACGGCTGTATATTCTTCTGTCGGATAAACCGCCTGAAGGACACTTAATGGATTGTTTAACTTGATGACTCCATATAGAACGCTTAAGCTTCCTGTATCTGCCACGTTCGCACACCGCATGAGTCCGGTATAACCGCCGCCGTATTCCGTACCGTAAACGGAACGGATCCGGACAGCAGCACAGTCTCTCTGTGTTCCGGTGTATTCTGTCCCTCGCCAGTTTTTCCCGTTTTCTCCGGAAATCTGACCGCCGTAGTTGTATCCTGCATAGCCACCTGCAAGGCCGCGAAGAATTCCATCGCTTCCTTTTGCATCTGCTCTTACAACACCGCCACATGGGATACAGGTCGTTTCGCTGTTGCGTACAGCCGGAACAAAGGACTGTAAAACGGTCAGTACATCACTGCTGACATTTACCAATCCTCCAAGAAGACTTGCTCCGCCAACCACGTTGGCTGCGCTTCCCGGTTCCATGGTTCCTGCATATCCTCCGGCGCTTTCCCGTCCGATGATGTGGTAGAAGTTGTACGAGTTGCTGTCCTGGATCTGTGTTCCAAGCAGATGTCCAGCATATCCTCCGGCTTTTCCGACAGTTCCCGTCTGGGTCCGGGTATCCGAAGCCAAAACATTAAAGCCTCCGGTTGCTCCGTATACATCCGAATGCTCAATGATCGATGTGATCACACTGAGCGCGGATGCAATATTGGAAAGGTTCAGCACTTTCTTTAATACATTGATACCGCCAACGGATGCCGTACTTCCCATATCCGCTTTTCCGATATATCCGCCCGCATTGCGGTAACCATATACGGAATACGCACTGGCTGCATCAAAATAGCCACTTCCGTCCGTTGTCTGAAGATCCTTCGGTTCGTAAACCCTTGTATTCTTCAGTTTATTGACATCCGATGAACGGATCTGTACGCCTTTGCCGCATCCGATAAATCCTCCGGCGCTTCCGGCATCAGTATCATTCGTATCATCGTTTTGCAAGGTTCCTGTCACCGTAACCGTGAATCCACTTGATCGAACACTTGCATGTTCGATCACTGGGACAAATGCATTTAAGAGTGTTAAAAGTCCTGTGATATCTGCCACTTTTCCAAGCAGGGAAGCGTTGTCTGCAACTTCCGCCACAGATCCGGCCTTTACCAGTCCGCCAAATCCTCCGGCATAGCGAAGACCGCTTACTTCTCTTAAGTTTTCTACCGCAGTTCCTTTTTCTCCATCAGCGGCATTCGCCTGATTATTGATATCACCGCTCTGCATCTCTCCGATGTAGCCGCCGGCATATCCTTCTGCGTCCGTTTCTGAATTTCCGGTTCTTACCGCCTGTTTGACAATCAGTCCATCTTCCGATCCGGAAACTTTGGAATTTATGATTTTTCCGGAAGCCGCCTGCAGAACACCTGCAACGTCATTCAGATCGAGAATCTTACCAAGCACGCTGTTTAATAGTGCTCCGGTATCATCTCCCGCATCCACGGCACTTCCGGACCGCATCAAGCCGATGTAACCTCCGGCATGATACGCACCAGTTACTGCTGAGACGTTCGTTACATCGGAATTTTCGATCATGATCGCTTTTCCGTATCCGATATAGCCTCCGGCATCACCAACGGTTAAAATCCCGTCTTTTCCATCCGCCGTAACGGTCAGGTTATTTCCAACAAGCGAAGATTCTGAGATCCTCGGATATGCTACATCCATAACACTTAATAACTGTGAAATGTTCAGCAAACCAAGTAGTTTCACCGATCCCGTCTGTGCCACATCACCTGGAATCAGTCTTCCGGCAAATCCTCCGGCATAAGTAACTCCTTCCACGCTGGAAAGACCTGTAATGACAGTTGTGTTCTTTGTATCTGCCGTATCGGCATCCAAAGCGCTGTCAGAACTGTTTTCATCAGACTCCGTCGTGTCAGAATTCTTTGAGGTTGACGGATGATTGCTTCCATAGTTAATATCAACAGCTTCTCCGTCACCAATGAACCCCCCAGCCATATCGGCCTGTACCTGTGTATTTTCGCTGCCATTCGCTACATAGATAAGTTTTGTCTGATTCAATTCCGGTCTTAACGCGCTGACAACACCAAGCAGGTTCGTAATCTCTACTGCGCTTAAAGCTTTTACCGAAGTACCTGCACTTGCCAATGCATCACCGGCTTTTGCATAACCGATAAATCCACCGGCTTTTCCTTCTTCCATGGAAGCTGTTACCGCTTTCAAGTTTGTCACTGAAGAGGTTCCGGTTCGTCCGCTGATGCACTCGCCAATAAATCCGCCGCTCATGCCGTCTTTTGCTGTCGTGGAAACCGTAAATCCGGTATCCACACCTGCCACACTGCAGTTTCTGGTGAATGTCTCGATCATGGCTCCTACGGAGAGAAGTCCATCGATCTTTACCAGGTTGGCTCCAAGCAAGTTCACGCCTCCGATATCCGCAAGTTTTCCACTTCCGAAATATCCGGCAAATCCACCCGCAGCGCTTACCGCCCGGGAAGAAAGAAGATGCTCTACCGATACATTCCGGACTTCGCCCCCCGTTCCATGTCCAATGGCTCCGCCTGCATAGCTTTCCGTTTCATTTTCTGCTTTTACCGTCAAACCATTGGTTCCGCCGTCCAGTGTGACATCCTTTAATTCAAACCGCATGTAATCGGCTGCTCCGACTGTGCCATTTAAAACAGCAGTCGCACTGGTCATTGTTGCTTTTCCAAGCAGCCCGCCAGCATTTACAGCGGCTGTTACCGCCATTTTAGAAGCAGCCGTAACGGTATTTTTATGATCGGACAGTTCATACTCCAGGCCGGTCTTCGTCAGCATACGACTTAGATTCTTGGAAGTTGCCTTGCTATCATCCGCAAGTTCTATAGTATCTGAAATCTGCACCGCACCGGCATATCCGACCAATCCACCGGCATATGTTCCGGATGCCTGTACGTTGATGGAATCTCCGGATACTTCGCAGCCTGTAATTACAGACGGGCGTAAACCGACCAGACTTAACAATTGGGCATCTGCTGATCCAGACAGAATCGCAGTTAAGAGTTTCTTTACGATATCAAGGAGTCCCTTATTTGCATCAATATCCGCTACATCACCAAGATCTGCTTTTCCAGTAAATCCGCCGACATAATCCTTGCCTTCCACGCTTCCAAGTCCAGATAGGCTGCAGTCAACCGCATAGCTGTTGCTCATGGCTCCGACAAAGCCGCCTGCATATCCACTTTCTGTACCTGTCAGTTCTGCTTTTACCTGAGCAACACCGTCCACTTTGCAGTTCAGTAGAATTGTATTCACCGGAAAATTCCCCATCACGTCAATACCAAGATTGCTTAACAGACCTGATATTACAGCATTAGACGCTTTTCCAATAAAACCGCCAGAATAATCATTTCCTGTTATAGTTCCTGCATCTGTGACTGTGCAATTTTCCATTACAGCACCAATTGTTTCGCCAGCAAACCCACCCGTATACTGTTTTCCTTTTACTGCACGGTTTCCGTCATAAGAAACACTGCAGTTTGTAAATATTGGATTTACATAAGCAATCGGAAGCAGATCACCAACTTTTAAAACGCCTCCATTTAACAGGATCGTCAGAAGATCACCCAATCCCAGGAATGGAATCAGATTCAACAAATCAGTTAATGCCTTTACCAATCCACTCACTGCCGAAGTCAGAATTTCATATCTTGTCATACCTGCAGCATAACCTACAAAACCGCCGGTCCAGTTATTCGCATTGGAAACACCGCTTAGATTTTCAATCTTGCAGTCTGTAATCTGAACATTACCTTTTACAGCTCCGGCAAGTCCTCCAGTTGATAATGATTGAGGATCCGGTTTTAATCCACTACTAAGACCAAGCAATGCAAGAATCGGTGTTAGTAACGTACCGATTAATGAAAAATCCTGATGTACTTTCGTTGCCGTCGTAGTAACAGACATATTTGATAAAGTCAGATTTTTGACTGTGATCGGTGTTTCCGAAAATGTCAGATTAGCACTATACGGTGTACTGATACTTCGGAAAAATCCAATTCCGTACTCAGATTTTTTATCTGTCTGTTGTAAGTTTTCACTTTGTTTGATTGTGATATTGCTGATGGTAACGTTTTTGCCATCTTCCATTCCAAGACGGCCTTCCATGTTACCCTGGAAGTTTTCGATCGGTGTCCAGTTCTCACTGGAAAGATCAATATCCCGGAAAATGATGTAGTTGGCATCATCACTGTACTTATACTGGCTTACCGTTGTTGCGCCTGGAGAAGAAATATTGATATTCTTTGTTGCAGTCGTATCGTAGGTAAGTTTGTATTTTTTAATATCGTCCGGTGCTCCGCTTGCAGCAATCGGTTCAGGTTCATTCTCACCACTATCCGTTTCGCCGTCTGAATCTGACCCATTGTCACTGGAATTATCATCTGTCGTATCCGTACTCAGGCTTTGCGTCTGTGTATCATCTGTTTCTGGCACTGCTGCTGTTTCTGTACCTTCCAGCTTGCTGCCGACATATAAATAGCATTTTTTTGCATCTGCAATGGTAAGGCCATCCAGATGCTGCCGATCACCAAGCTTATGCGTGCCTGGATCATCTGCATATAACTTCGTTTCTGACCAGTCCATGGAATCATTGAACTTAATCAGATCTGCATCACCCGGATAATACAAAGTTGCAGTAACCCCATTTTCATCCGCAGATGTTTCCCAGCTATGCAATCCATTTATTCTTGTCTGGTAAACCTGCCAGATCGGCTCCGTTACATTTTTATCCGTGCCGATCGCACGAAGCTGTTGTTCATTTCCGATCAGGATGTAATCTACGTCATTGATTGTTTTTACGACCTGACCAAAATAGTTTCGTCCATCATACTGGTTATCATCCGGATAATACGCACTCATATCCGTGGATGCTGCCTGATAGTATGATACGTCCTGTATATCAACCCCAAAGGTTGATGCGATTACATAATTGTGTTCCTTTCCATAGGTTAAATGACTGCCATCTTCCAGTGTATATACCTGACCCATGCCAAAGGTATCCACCGAATAGTCTCCGGTCATAACCAGTTCATTTTCACAATTTTCAGAATTTACAAGGTAAAGTTGATAGATATTATGAAGATATATGGTATCGGTTTCTTCATCGTATACCCGCATATCTTCATCGTCATCAAGATATGGAATAATTGATCCAGAAAAGTCTTCCGGCACATTCCAGGTTTCTCCATCTGGAATGCTGATATCATTCATGATGTAATAATCTGCAAAAAGTGTATAGCCCAGATCATTCTTATCTGATCTGTTTGTGTTACGAGTTTCTAGCGAATCTTGTATGTCGTCCTCGTACGCGTCCTCATTGTCCTCATCAAAAGAGTCTTCATTTAAAATTTCTTCATCAATGATATCGTCCGTCGATATAGAATTCTCAGAATTTGTATATTGGATTTCGCTTCCTATTTGTGAAAGCTGTTTAAAATTATAAATGCATATCCTGCCGTCTATGGCATATGCCTGATGTGATGGCGGCACATTGGAATCTGTTGCCTTTACTGCATCAGAAGCAGAGGCATCCGATATGTTCGATCGATGGTCCTGGGAAGTACCTCCCCCCCTATTTTAGAACGCACGTTCGATATATCGTTTTCCCATTCATCGTCCGTACCGGTTAAAACAGATTCATTCAGATCTGAATCTGTCGCTCGGTGCGATCGCACTCCGTCAGACCACTCACTCATTTGCTTTTCAAGAAGTGATCCCAACTCTGCGCTTGCCTGTATAATATTTGTTTGTGTTCCCAAAATGGTACAGCATAACAACCATGCAATATCCCTTCGGACTTGCATAGGACTGTGCCACTTCGGCAGTTTCAAATGCCTTCTCATATGTATTACCTACGATTCTGTCTGCATTTTTCTGCAAGCGTTTATTGATAAATTTTATCTTATTACTTTTATAAGTGTATACCTATTAAAATGATTTGTCAATAATATGTAAATTTTTACGAACGAATGTGTGCCGGTTCATTTGCTTTTTAACATTTTTTTCAGACACAGAATTTTGTATCTCTTTATCAGGATTAGAAATCGATCGGTAAATGAAAGGCGGTGTCTGATCGGAATGTTTGCCGGCTCCCATCCGGCAAATGTATATCCCTTCTTTGTCGGTGTCGGCGGTGTGTACCCGTAATCTGCTGTTCCGTATCCAGATAAAGCACCAGTCAGACTTCCACCGTCCAGTTCATACACGATAGTTCCAATCTTTCCAGTCTGGGACCGGTCTCCTTCATCAGCCGGCCTTGCCGTCTGGTCACCTGCCTGGTTAAAATATACCGTATAGGTCTGGTCCAAAACGTCTTTCCCAAGCGTTCCATCACTGCCCGGAGTCAGATTGATATCCGACACTTCTGTCGACTGGATCGCACAGGCGGTTACCACAATATCCTCCACATTTCCGCTTAAGTCGTTTTCGATGGCATTTTTCATTTTGACCTTCTGGAATAACTTGTCTGTTGTGGATCCTTTCGGAAGCGACTTGCGAAAGAATTATGGAAAGGATTAAGATAAATTTGGCAAAAAACGCAAAAGGGCTTTCCGAGCCTCTGAATCTGCCCTATAATCATGGAGTAAACTTACATGATATCGTTACAGGCATAAAAGGGAAAATATAAAGAATATGGAAAATAAAAGAACAATCGATCAGCAAAGTATGACAAATACAAGTAAATTCATCGCACGCATCCTGCGCCACCATCCGGAATCCATCGGAATTCAACTGGATGAACACGGATGGGCCCGTGTGGATGAACTAATCACCGGGATTGCAAAGACACAAAGCTTCGACATGGCGATGCTGGAAGAAATCGTACAGACTGACTCCAAGAAACGCTATTCGTTTAGTGATGACAAGACACGGATCCGGGCCAATCAGGGGCACTCCATTCCTGTTGATGTGGAATTGGAACAGAAAATGCCTCCGGATATCCTGTGGCATGGGACCGGTGAAAAATACGTCGGATCCATTAACAAAATCGGGCTGGTCCCGAAGTCCAGATTGTATGTCCACCTTTCCGGCGACCGCGATACTGCCCAGGCAGTCGGAAGCCGGCACGGAAAACCGGTCATATACCAAGTTGATGCCGGATCCATGGCTGCGGATGGATATCCGTTTTATCTGTCTGCGAACGGAGTCTGGCTTGTCAAAGAAGTTCCGGCCCGATATCTCACCATTATTGAATAAAAAATCAGCATGCCGCGGATCCAATTTCCAGACATGCTGATTTTCATTTATTCTTATTCTGTTCTTCATTTTTAAAGCAAATCACATCATTTGGTGTGCAATTCAGATATCCGCAGATCCGTTCCAACGTGATCAGTGTGATATTCTGACCTTTTCTGAGCCTGTCAAGCGTATGATTATCGAGGACTTTATCCTGCAATATCTTATATTGTGTAATATTCCGGTCACGCATCGTATCCCATAATGGACTGTAATCAACCATGTAGAAGTCCTCCCACGGTCAATCATAGCTGATTTTTCTTAAAATCAATATTGTGTATATATCCACCATGTTTTATACTGACCTCAAGGAGGTAACAACATGATGCAGGAATTTGATTATACGAATGTTTTAAAGGAAAATGAGTTTGCGGATATCGCGGATCGCCTGTCCCCAAATGAAGCGGCGGCAGCCATGGACGCGGTTCAAAGTCTGCGTGAGGAACAGGCTGGTCAGAAATCTCAGGATTTTAAAGACTGGTTTGATGCAGCCTTTTTGCCGATCCTTAAGAATTTTGCAGCACTCACCGGTTCCAGACTGAAAGTTGATCAGAATGCATGTCACGACATTACGGCATCGCTGATCAGCCAGCACGCCATTGATATTACGTCCAACGAAAAAATGATGCACACGGTTATCACTGCAGCTGATCACATCACCATCAGTACCGACTCCAGTGAGGTGGAACTTTCCCTCATCTTTGGATTCCCGGATGACGAAGAATAAGGAAACAGGGATGTACGGGTCGTTTCCGGCTCGACATCCCTGTTCTTATTCTTTTCCTGGTTTTTTGATTTCCTTAATATCTATCTTCCGGATTTTCTGATTCTTCTGCTGTCTTTGTTTCACTCGCCTGATCAGTTTTAAAGATCATCATTCTTTTGACTGCTTTTTCCTTCTCATAATGATCAAAGCAATCATGCCGATCAAGGATCCTTCCATTAGTATCAGATTCATCCATGTCATAGATTCATCCCCTGTTTTCGGTGTAGAATCGATAGATGATTCATCCGAAGTAGAATTTTCCTGGAGTGTCTCGGTAACTGTGTCCGTCTGCGTCTGCGTTTCTTCCTGACTGGATGTTTCCGTTGTTTCTGTGGTCGTACTCGTCTCGTTTGTTGTTACTGTCCGGGATTTTCTGCTGTTCGTCGAGGAACCTGAATCATCAGAATCATCCGAAGAATCCGAGCGGCTCGAATTACTCGGAGTCTGCTTGTTCGCATTGCTTGGAGAAGCAGGTTTTGTCGGATCTATCGTCCCTGGTTTATCCGTTGTTCCAGGCTTATCCGTCGTCCCTGGGGTGTCTGTTGTTCCGGATTCTTTTTCATATAACAGAGCAAACGGAGAAAATGAATCAACGGTAAATTTGACAAATTTCTTTCCATCAATGACCGCTGTTTCACATTCTTCCTCTTCCGGAATACGGGTTGTCAGTAGATCATTGATATCCGCATTGCTTTCCCGGTCAAGACCTTTAAAGTGAACAATATGGAACTCTGAATCTTCTTTTGCATCTGCAGGGACCGGCCAGTAAATGTTCATTTTCTGGCCATCGGCCATTGTTACATAGGCATTGCCATTATGTGTATCAACCAGATCAAGATATCTGAACTGATAAGCATATTTTCCTTCCGCATTCTTGTTCTGATCCAGATAAGCAGTCAGGAGCGCATCATCAAGGCTGTGATCAACCAGCATTTTTACTCCTGACGGGTCTGCATTGACACCACCCTGATTGATAAAGTACTGCGTATCATTCTGCGCCGCTTCTACCAGCAAAACGTCTTTATTTTCCGGATCAACGCCTAGCTTAGTATAGGAAATCTCCCGATATGTCTGATCTTTATTTCCACGTACTCTTAAGCTTCCACTGTTTAAAATAACCGGATATGTTTGTATGCTTCCGTTAATCTGGATTGTGACGTTATAAAGCTTCGAATCCAGCTCTCCGAAATAGAAATCGACTTTATAATCACGGAACTGATCCGTTTCACTGACAGGGAATTTGGAATCTACGATAACGTTACCAGCTTTATCCGTAAACTGCATGCGAAGCGGTATCTGCTGATCCGTCCCGTCTATTTTACTTGGCATCAGTTTATAAATATAAACGTGCTGTCCATCAACACTTGTCTTGCTGCTATCCTCTTTTCCATATAGTTGCAAAGCCCAGTTCCGTGTTGTACTTCCAGAATCACCCTTATAAGTAAGGGCAATTTTATCACTAAGATCCTCTGGCTTTTCTTTCGTACTTCCAAGCTGTTCATTTAATTCATCCGGAAGAGTCAGATAAAATCCGATTTCCGGCAGATCGTTCGTAGCAAATTGACCATCAGAGCCAATTACACCCTCATAGCCATTACCGCCGACGTAAATGGTGATGTCCATCGGGGTAATCTCCACAGCATGCTTTCCGTACAGAACCAGGCTCTTATCATGGGGTGTCCCAGTCGGGACCTGCTTTAAGTAGTCTGTATTGGTAACGATTCTCTTATGATTCTGCTTAAAGTGGGACACATATGGCTCAGCATCAGCAACTGCATAATCCGTTCCATCATATGTAATATTTCCTGGAACTACAACGGCTCTTCCATCCAGCGATTCAGCCAGTGTGGATGAAAGTTCATAGTCATGCATATCTTCCGATGCACCGACTAATGTTACAAAACGATTTGTAAAAATTCCGTTTTCAATTTCCTTGCATTTAATCCGGATATCTCCGTTGACGTCCGCACTTACGCCATTCAGGTACAGATCACCATCTTGATCAATTGCATTGCCATAATAAACACGTTCTGTCGGATCATCCTGCGTCGGATAGCCATCCTTAGCTTTGTTGTTCACAATTGTGCCGCCAAGTACATATGCTTCAGCTTTTTTCTTTCCAGTTTTATCGGAATTGATTGAAATAGCACCACCCCAACCAGCTTCATTCTTCTCAATTGCACCGTCTGTCAGATAGAGCTTGTCACCGCGTCCTGATAAATAGATACCACCGCCTTTGCTTCCACTATTTATAGCTTTATTCTCAAAAATAGTACCGCCTGTTATTTCCAGATTATTGGTATAGTTTTCTGCATTATTGCTTTCTAAATAAATGGCACCACCACGACTTCTTGCTTTATTCTCTGTTATAGCAGCAGCATCTGAAATCTGAATTTCTGCATTTCCCTGAAAATAAGCATCTGCAACATAAGCAGAAACAGCACCACCGCTGATAGCATAATTGTCTGATATGGAACCACCAGACATTTCAAAAACATTTGGAACGTCCGATGCTTTTGGCGCCCCAAGAATCGATATGGCACCTCCAAACGCACTGGCTTCGGCAGTAGCTGCATTATTCTTAATTTCTCCACCATTCATGATAAGCTTCGCCGGTTTATCGTAGGTTATGTCATAATCAGCTTTACATGCTCGAATCATAATGGCGCCGCCATGTGCACTTGCAGATCTGTCTAATCCGTTAATATTGTAAATATCTCCAACGGCTTCATTATTGCTTACTTCACCTCCGTTTATTACCATTTCACCGCTTACATATACTGCACCGCCCCATTCTGCGGAACAATTTGTAATTTTAGATCCATCCTCCATTGTCAGCGTTGCTTTGCCATCTACGACAATGCCGCCACCCCAGTCGTTGGATCCTGTAGTTCCATCTTGGTTGATTGCCCGGCCGTTTGTTACGGTCACTCCATCAGCAAGAGTCAGGCTGGCACCGGAGCAAACTCTCAGACACCGCATATCCTGATCCGCAGCATCTATCGTCAGATTTTCAAATACCATTTTCGTCTGGTCTGAGCCACCCGTTTCATCACCTATCTTGATCATGTAATCGTCTTGCTTCGGCTTCGGTTTAATGGCACTTGAATATGTAATCGTATGTTTTTCATCACCAGAAACACTTTCCAGTGTCACAGACTTATCGCCAGTCAATATCGCCGGGCACTGCAATACAATATCAGAAAGTAAATAAATGGTACCTCCATTTTTAGCCAATTCATAAGCTTTCTCCAAAGTTTGAACCGCAGTGTCTGCGCTCGTACCAGCCTGAGAATCGTTTCCTCCTGCATCAAGATAAATTGCATTGGATACCTGAGCACCTCTTGCAAGCATCAACGGATCAATCTTTGTGTTCGAAGGTTGCATCGTTTCCTGTTTGGTTCCATTACTTCCGCTTGCCTTAGTTTCTGTGGCATTTCCAGGCGTTGCGATTCTTAAATCTCCAGTTTCGGGATTTTTTGCTTCTGCGCTGTCTTCATCTGTTGCTGCTACATTCCTCCGTTCTGTATGATCCTCAGCTGCAACGGCATTTCCATACATTAAAGTACATGCCATGCTGATCGACATTGCAAAAGCCAGCCAACGTTTTTTCATAATCCTTTTTTCTTCTTTCTTTTTTTGCTGTATTCAGTCCTGAATTTTCTCTCGTCAACTCAGGACAAGTTTCTTATGATTTTTTTAATCCCCTCCTCTTTTTCTTAAGATTTATCTGGCGCTAGCCTTATACCCCCCCCCTAGGTATTTTTTGTTTATAAAAATGGCCCAATCTGGTCAAGATTTAATGAAGCCACTTACGATAAATCTTTTATCTGCAAATTAACAATGCATTCTCTTATCGAGCGGCCATGCCAGAGTAAATCCATATCATTTCCGTTTAACTTAAGAAGTATTCAATTTACATACATATTACATTATATCACTATAATACTGTAAAGCAATAGTTTTCCCTTCCCTTTTTCGTAAGCGGCGGATTATTCGCATAATTTCTCTGATACATACCTTTAAATCCGGATAAAGAAGGAACAATGAATGGATACGTCACCTCTCATTATGAGTCCCTGCCTCATGAGCCGACAGAGTGGTAACGACTTTGTATCATGTTCTACCCACATAAAATTCGACTTTGTGCCATGTCTATCTACATTGACATTGTCTTCTGCGTGTGATTGATGAAAATGGAAGAGTCAAGACTGCAACTACTGATCAGATTGATACCGACTCCGAAGGTGGAAAGATTCGTGATGTGGCATACGATTCCAATTATCCATTAAATCGCGTCGTCGATTTTTATGCACTGAACATCAAACAGTTGACATACGAGAATGCGGACTCCGCAGAAATGAATCATCATGGCATGCGCAAACACAACAGCTATCTTATCAATAATGCTTATGTCATCAGCAAGTTGTCCGGCCAGCCTAATAATTTTCATGAAGACAGCTGATATACAGAAAAAGAAAGAACACCATATAACGCTGTTGTTGATGTGATCCGCAACTGGCTGACCCGTACGGAAGCGATAACGGACTGATTTCTCTCAAGCAGGATTGGCGTGAAGAGACAAACCTCGGCACCAAGCAGACCTTTAACTACCATTTTGGAGAGTATATTACCTATTATTAAATCGTAACTACAAAATTACAACATCCCCCCCAAAAAGAACAAGCGCCGGAAGACAGAAGTTGCCCCTGGTGCTTGTTTTTTATCATCCACTATAGAAAATCTGTGAGCAATCACATCGTTGTCAGGATATGTTTTCAGACACCATAGATTACATGATGTAAGTTCTTAGGTAATTATAAAAAGAACATACATGAATATGATGCTTTCCGGGCATGACATTTGTCCAAATCTGCAAGCAGAGTAAGCGAAAATCGTGAAGAAGTGACGACTTTGTGACAAGTCCACTTACATTTACCAGCTTTGTGATATTTGCAACGCAAAAACGCCGACTTTGTGATATTTGCAACGCAAAAAATGTAGGTGAAATTTGTCACAAAGAAAAAAGGAGTCCTATAAAATCAAGGTTTCTCCCTTACAACTTTGTGACAAAAGTACCTACATTGACAGCTTTCAAAACAAAAAATGCCATAATATATTGTCGATGTAGGTAAACATGTCACAAAGATGTAGGACACTTATCACAATCACATGGAAATCCCGCTTTTCTACTATTTTTTCGGAATTATAATTCCTGCCTTTTTATTTGCAAACATGTCAGTCCTCCTCGTATCCTAATATAAAAATAATGCCGCATTATGCCAGTGCTAATAATACGACATTATCTTTCAATACCCTATATGAAAATTTTATGATTTAATAGACGTCGTTCCATTTGCCGAATATGATCGTCCGTATTAATATTAGAATTACTGCTTACTGCACGACATATTGCATCAATCAATGTAATACAACCGGTATAACAGGGAAAATAACTTCCTGAGTTTGTATCACTTTGAAATACGACATCCGCATAAGGGTATGCTGGTGATAAAACCGTATCAGTAATCAAGGCAATCGGTCTTTATGCCAAACAAAGGCAAACTACTTCTATTAGATTTCCCAAAGCTTTTATTATTAAACACATTTACGCTATAATAGGAATTATTCAATATTACTTTTTTTCTCCAGGACATAATTATCATT
>OGFL01000104.1_pt1 | contig 91541 bp, 91 predicted proteins | sample 1570911 | NCBI WGS metagenome assembly OGFL01 (sample SAMEA2582050, study PRJEB24529) | metagenome | biome: Human gut stool | place: China | collected 2011 | reverse complement strand
TCTGGAGCAGGTGCCCTGTGTCTTGTATACCATATAAAAACCTCCGTTTGTAAAAGTCTGGCCGTATGGCCGAATTGAAAGTATCCTTATTATACTCACAGCAGAGAATCATTGTCAAGAGAAGCGCCGAAGTCCATTTTATTGGAGACTCTGCCCGTACTATTCGCGGGACGGAAATTCTTTAAACGAACAATCCGCATCATACAGCTGCGGATGCGGATTTTGCCGATCCCTGATTCGGTGTATCGGAAAATTCCCGTTGCAGTGTGAAGGCAGGGTGTATCAGCGACTTATATTAGTTCGCCAAAGATAACGATGAAAAGGAACTTTATTTGACCTGCGCCCCATTATCCCGTATAATGAAAACGATAAAGATGATGAGAATCTGTCTGAAACTCAGACAGGATCGATATTTTGGTAAAATAATGTTATAACACGGAGGAATTCAAATGCTTGGTATTATCGGAGCAATGGAAGTAGAGGTTGAGAAACTTCGCGCAAAAATGACAGAGACAGAAATGAAGACAGTGGCCGGAATGAACTTTTGCAAGGGAAAACTGGAAGGCAAGGACGTTGTCATCGTTCGTTCCGGTATCGGTAAGGTAAACGCTGGTATCTGCAGTCAGATCCTTGTGGATCTCTATCAGGTTGACGGGATCGTGAATACAGGAATCGCAGGATCCCTGAGAAATGAGATCAACATCGGGGATCTCGTTCTCTCCACAATGGCAGTACAGCATGATGTGGATGCAGGCGGATTCGGATATCCGGTCGGAGAGATCCCACAGCTCGGTGTAAAGGAATTTCCGGCGGATGAGAGATTGTTAACTCTTGCGGAAGAGGCGTGCAGAGAGGCAAACCCGGACATCAGCACCTTCAAAGGACGCGTTGCCAGCGGTGACCAGTTTATTGACAGTAAGGAAAAGAAAAAATGGATCTGTGACACATTTGACGCGTACTGCGCAGAGATGGAAGGCGCAGCTGTTGCACAGGCGGCATACTTAAATAAGATTCCGTACCTGATCGTCCGCGCGATCTCTGACAAAGCAGATGACAGTGCCCATATGGATTACGGTGAGTTCGAGACAAAGGCGGTTGAACATTCTGTAAATCTCATGCTTGCTTTAGTAAAAAGACTTTGATCTTGTCATTACCTTAAGAACTCGTTTCCTGTCCACATTTGACGAACGATTCTTCCGTTCTCAATCTTCTCAAAATCATTCTAGCCCGCTATAATTAGTGGCATCATCTGGAATGATCCGGACGGAGAAAGGGGAACTGATTATGCTGGAATTTTTACAGACAGGGAGAATGCTCTATGTTCTGGCGGCAATCTGTGCGCTCGGGACACTCAGCAAGCTCGCAACAGGAAGCCTCTACAAAAGATTGATCAAAGAAACCGGAAATATGGCGCTGACGAAAGATAAGAACTTAAAGACGCTGAAACAGCGCATGGAAAATGTGTTCCTTATCAACCACGGGATCCGAAATGTAAACGCATACATAGAAAAACAGCTCTACGGATTCCGATTCCTCCATGTAAGTCTCGATGGATGGGACAAACTGTCCGTGCAGGCGATGATCCTCTGCTTTATGGTCGGAGGAGTGACGGCATTTGGCGCATACTGGTATCGATGTGACAATTCCTACATCGTATTATATGGTGCGGCAGGCGTCTTTAGCGGATTGTTTCTTGCATTTGTGGACAATTGGATCGGGACGGGAATGAAACGGAAACAGCTTGCGGATCATTTGGTGGATTATGTGGAAAACTCACCGCATTTCTATAAAAGTGTGGGTAACATCGTTTATGCCGGACAGGAGCGGAAAAAGGCGGTGGGAGCTTCTCCGGCTGGAGATTTTTCCGACAGTGGTACAGGCTATGGGAGAACTCAGGAAAGTGTGAGAAATGGCAGAGGAAATGGACGTTTTTCTGTTCTCAGAAGGAAAAAAGACGCACAGATTTCTGATGAAAGCGATGAAACAGAGAATCTGGAAAATGAAAACCTTACAAGAACCGGGGATGCCGTGAAGCTATCGCGGCTGGACGGAAAAACATCTGTGTCTGAAGGGAATGGAACCGGTCCGGCTGTAAATGGAAATAGTATCGGCAGTTCATCAAAAAAGCCAACAGGTAAAACTGACTATAATAGAAGCACGGGTCAGAATGCCCGGGATGCCGGCTCAAAAAGCATGGGGACGGGTGGAAAAGTATTGACGAGTGAGACAGAACTTGCCCAGAGCATCAACCACCTGAGCGAAAGCCTGAGACAGATCGCCGCAAGCCGGGAACAGCCGGGAGAAAGTCAGAAAATGCCGGATGATCTTGAGCTGATACGGAACTCGATCCCGGCGGAAGAAATGGCGCTGCTGAAAACATTATTTAACACACTGATTTAGAATGCGAAGCATTGTCAAGGGTTTCACGAAGTGGTATAATAACGGACAGAGATTGTGAATCTCACACAAGAAAAGGAGACAGGGTTATGGGTAAAGAAATCGTATTTGATTATTCCAAGACAGCCGGATTTATCAGTGAAGAGGAAATGAAGAACATGAAGAGCATCGTTATGGGTGCAAAAGATGTCCTGACAGCAAAATCCGGTGCAGGCAATGATTATCTTGGATGGATCGACCTCCCGGTTGATTATGATAAAGAGGAGTTTGCAAGGATCAAGAAAGCGGCAGAGAAGATTCAGGGCGATTCTGATGTACTTCTTGTGATCGGTATCGGCGGATCTTATCTCGGTGCCCGCGCTGCGATCGAATTCTTATCCCACAGCTTCTACAATGTGCTGCCGAAGGGAAAGAGAAAAACTCCAGAGATCTATTTCGTAGGAAACAGCATCAGCAGCAAATACATTCATGATCTTCAGGATGTACTGGAAGGAAAAGATTTCTCCATTAATATTATATCCAAGTCCGGTACGACAACAGAACCGGCGATCGCGTTCCGCGTATTTAAGGAAATGCTGATCAGCAAGTATGGCAAGGAAGAGGCCAACAAGAGGATCTATGCGACCACAGACAAGGCAAAGGGAGCTTTAAAGAATCTGGCAAACGAAGAGGGATACGAGAGCTTCGTTGTTCCGGATGACGTTGGAGGACGTTTCTCCGTGCTCACAGCCGTAGGTCTTTTACCGATCGCAGTCAGCGGCGCAGATATCGACGCCCTGATGACAGGCGCAGCGGACGCAAGAAAGGTCGCTCTTGAGACAGAGTATGAGAAGAACCCGGCACTTTTATATGCCGCAGTCCGCAATATCCTGTTAAGAAAAGGAAAACAGGTGGAGATCGTAGCAAACTACGAACCAAGCCTTCATTATGTATCTGAGTGGTGGAAACAGCTCTTCGGCGAGAGCGAAGGAAAAGACCAGAGAGGTATCTTCCCGGCAGCCGTAGATCTGACAACAGACCTTCACTCTATGGGGCAGTTCATCCAGGATGGTGCCCGCATCATGTTTGAGACAGTTCTGAACGTGGAAGAATCCCCGGCGGAGATCGTTCTCCAGAAAGAAGACGTCGATACAGACGGAATGAACTATCTGGCAGGAAAGACCGTTGATTTTGTAAATAAGAGTGCCATGAACGGAACAATCCTCGCGCATACAGACGGCAGTGTGCCGAACCTTATGGTAAAGATCCCGGCGCAGGATGCTTACAGCCTTGGTCAGCTGTTTTACTTCTTCGAGTTCGCATGCGGCGTCAGCGGCTACATTCTCGGAGTCAACCCGTTCAACCAGCCGGGTGTTGAGAGCTATAAGAAGAATATGTTCGCGCTGCTTGGAAAACCGGGTTATGAGGAGGCAAGAGAGGCGCTTCTCAAGAGATTATAATAAAGAAATATAATATTAGAAGTATTCGGCAAAATGTTGCCGGATAGGATGAGAAACGATAAAATAAAAAACGGCTGATCTCCATGTGTCAGGGCAGAAATGACACAACGGGCAGATCAGTCGTTTTTTGATCACTCCTCGATCACCTGAAACTCCAGATAATCAAAGTCGATGGATTCGATAAAACTGTCTTTCGTAAACCGCGTCTTATCATGCAGCTGAAAATCGCGGATATTGGAATCGAGCCAGATCGGCTGGCTTAAGTCGAATTCGTGACAGATCTCATCCAGAGCCTGAAATACCATGGCGGTTCTCGACATGGAATAGTCGTTGTTGCAGGACACCATATCTTTGATCAGATGATTATCTTTCCATATTTTTCCCCAGATTCGGAACATAAAACAGTCCTCCATTCTTTTTCGTTCACGGTCATGATTTGAAAAACAGTATAACGGATTTTTTTAAGAAAGTAAAGCCACGTGAACAGCGGCAGCACATTTTTGAAATTACAAAAGCACGTTTTGGCATCACACGGGGCGAACATGCGAATTTTACTGAAAATGCCTTGTATCGCCTGAAAAATTGTAGTAATCTATACCTATATGGACATTTGATGACATACTTGAACCAAAGCCAGGAGGACAAAAGATGGGACAGCCAATTACAGATCATGCTGCCTTTTTTGCCAGCGCAGGACAGGCAGTTGAGGAACTGGAAGCTCTGAATACAGAGGTGGAGCAGCTCGAAGCGGATGAGAAGAAGTTAGAGAGTTCCCTCAAGGGAAAACAGCGTTCTGTTACAGAAACCATCAGCCAGACGGTGAAGCAGCGGAAAGAGGAGATCACAAAAAGCTACGATGCGGAGCTCGGGAAGGCGCAGGATCGCCTGAAAAAAGTAAGAGCGAAGCGCGAAAAAGCGAAAAACCAGGGTGTCAAAGAGCGGATCGAGGAAGATACCAGGGGGCTTGTGCGGGAGAATAAAGAACTTGCGGACCAGATGAAAACTTTGTTTAAAGCAAACCATGTTCCGGGATTCTGCCGTGGAAGTTACTATTACGCACTCTATTTTACGAGAACATTTAAGGATTTTCTGGCACTTCTCATGACGATCATGATCTGCTTCCTCGCGATCCCGTGCGGAGCATATTTCCTGATCCCGGAGAGACGGACTATGTATCTCGTGGGAATCTATGTTGCAGCGATCCTGATCTTTGGCGGGATCTATGTAACGATCGGAAACATGACCAAGGTGCGCTATATGGAAGTGCTGAAAGAAGGACTTGGGATCCGGGCGAAGATCCGCACGAATAAAAAAGAGATGAAGGTCATCGCGAAAACGATCCGACGGGATAAGAACGAGACGGTCTACAATCTCCAGAAATTTGACGATGAGATCGCCCAGCTCGATCAGGACGCGGCGGAGATCAACCGGAAAAAGAAGGAAGCACTTACGACCTTCGATACTGTGACACGGACGATCATCTCTGATGAGATCACGGCAAACAACAAAGAGGAGATCAACCGGATGGAGGACGAGCTTTCTTCTCTGTCAGAAAAGCTCCGCAGTACGCGGACGGCTGCGAAGGAAAAAGCATTGTTCATTACGGATCACTACGAGGTTTATATAGGAAAAGAATATATGACGCCGGAGAAACTCGCGGCGCTTGCGGATATTGTGAGAAGCGGTGCGGCATCCAATATCAGTGATGCAATCTCGGTTTATAAGAGTCAGGGAGATACGGCAAAATAACAGCTGATGCGCTGGCCGCAATAAAATATGGTCAGGAAATACTGAGCAGTTACAAAAAGGACAGAATTACAGGGAAAAGGACAAAAGATGAAAAAGTATGGAATAAAACTTGCGCTTGCTGCCGCTGTATTTTGCATGGCGATGCCGTTCGCATCGTTTGCCGGGACATGGAAATCGGATGCAAACGGAATGTGGTATCAGTTTGACGATGGAACATATCCCAAGGGAAGATGGGCATGGATCGATACCGATAATGATGGAATGGCGGAGAGCTTTTACTTTGACTCCAACGGATATGTTCTTAGAAATACTACCACACCGGATGGTTACCAGGTAAACAGGATCGGTGCCTGGGTCGTTGGAGGCGAGGTAAAGCAGAAAGCCGGCGGCGAGACAAAGAACAGTACGTCAGGGAACGGCAGCAGTTCAGAAAATCAGAAGAATTCTAACAATAGCTACAGTAATGACCCGGAATGGTATTTGAAAGCAGATGGATTAAGCGAAATAGACATAGCGCAGTATCGTTATTACGAAAAATACTTTATTCTGGGCGCTCATAGTACAGATCTGGAGACAAAAGTAAAAGAACAGGTTGAACGGATCTCAACAAATCCAAATGATGCCACGGCATCCATGGAGATGGTCAGTGTAGAGATTCCTGTCTGGAGATTGAAGAATAATCAGAAAGTTGCCGGAACCGCCCATGTACAGGTTTTGAGTTCTATTGCAAACGACGTAAAAGAGATTTTTACAGAAATCTATAATGGACCGGAGAAGTTCCCGATTGAGAGTGTCGGTGGATATAACTGGAGAAGCAACGGTGTGAAAAGTAAACATAGCTTTGGGCTGGCCATTGATATCAATCCGGACGCGAATCCGCAGATCGATACAGACGGTACGACTGTACTTGTCGGAAAAAAGTGGGAGCCAGGCGTAAATCCGTATTCTATTGGTCGTGACAGTGATGTTGTGAAAGCATTTGGAAAACATGGATGGAGATGGGGGATCGGAGCCAGCAGAGCAGATATGATGCATTTTGAGTATTAAATATGGGATGTTATGAAGGATCGGGTATCTGAGATACCTGGTCCTTTTTTGACATGTATAAATTGCTTGAATCCCGCCTATAATGTCTCATAGAAACCAACCAGGAAACGGAGTGTTCACGATGAGATTCGGGAGGCGGAAGATCACTTATTATGATACGGAAGCGGGATTTGAGGCGGAGAAATTTGCAGCGAGACTTCTGCTTCTTCTGATGAATGAGATGCGGGCATCCGGGCGCCGCAGGATCGTATTTTTATGCATCGGGACAGACCGGTCCACGGGGGACAGTCTGGGACCGCTCATCGGCTCAAAGCTGGCGGCGGAGATGACCGGCGATGTGACGGTGATCGGGACACTGGAACATCCGGTCCATGCGGTGAACCTTGACCGGACGATCGAGGAGATGGAAGAACATTACCCGGATGCGATCATTGTAGCTGTGGACGCCGCCGTGGGCCGTTGGGATCATGTGGGGCTTGTGACGCTGGAAAAAGGGCCGCTGCGCCCGGGACTCGGCGTGCGAAAGGAACTTACCGCCGTTGGCGACATTTCCATCACCGGGATCGTCGGCGGGGCGGAGAGCGGAGACCCATTATTTTTACAGAGCATACGCCTGTCCCAGGTCATGCGGCTTGCGGACTGCATCAGCCGCAGCATCTGCCTTGGATTGCGGATCATCGGGAGACGTGTCGAAAACTTTTCCGGTCAGACTGTGCCGTTTTGACATGTTTTGCAGATCTCCCATGCTATACTTCGGAAAGAATTCGACGAAGCGCGTTTACGTGGTTCGCGTAAATAAAGAGGCGGCCGGCCTCTGTCTGGACATGCCGGCTGCCTGAAGATAGAACGAGGTGGCAGCATGGGAGAATTATACAATCCGTTTCCGAAACTTCCGAAAAATATCCGCCAGATCGGTGATACGGACCAGGTGGTCCGGCTGTATGTGGAGGACTATGTAAATACATATTTGAAACGCCTGTATCCGGCAGGAAATCAGACGCTGCGTGTGGGACTTTTGCTGGGAAATACGGAAAACTATGACGGGACTCCGTATATCTTTATCGATGGCGCCATCGAGATGGAGGACGTGGAAGTATCCGGGGAGAAGGTGGAATTTTCCGAAAATGCCTGGAAAAAGGCGTATCGTGGGATCGAGGAGTCGTTTCCGAAGCGGACCGTTCAGGGATGGTTTATCTGCGGCACTCCGTCGAGCCAGCTGAGTCCCCTGAATTACTGGAAACTGCACAACCAGTACTTTAACGGGAAAAACAAGCTGATGTATTTAAATCATGGTCTGGAAGGTGAGGAAGCAGTCTATATCACTTCGGAGGACGGCTTTTACCGGCTGAAAGGACATTGCATCTATTACGAGAGAAATCAGATGATGCAGGATTACATGGTGACCAGGAAAGACGTGCGCCGGGTGGAATCCGGCTCGCATGAGAAGGTCATCAAGGATTTCCGGCAGCGGATGACGGTCAGGAAAGAACAGGCGGATGCAGGGCGGCATATGTCCGGGATCCTGGGGACGGCGTGCGGAGTCCTCACGGTGGCGGTCCTGGCAGGAGGTGTTGTGCTCGTCAACAATTATCACAAGATGCGGCAGATGGAGACGGTGCTGACTTCCGTGGTGCCTGCCGGGACGGCAAACTGGAGCGATTATCTGGACAAGCTGAATCAGGAACCGGATTTTGTCATTGAAGAGCGGCCGGGAAATGTATTTCCGACGGATGAGAGCGAGGAGACCGGAGAAAGTTACGCGGCGGAGACGATGGAAGCGACGGAGGCAGGCACGAACAGCAAGTCTTCAGAAGTATCAGAGAGTACAGGAAATCCGGAGATAACCGGCGTGTTGGGGCAATCCGCTGCTTCAAGCCAGCCAGACAATCCAGATACAGCTGTTTCAACAGGAAAAGCCGGCACTGACGGGACCGAGAACGCTGCTGCGTCCGGAGCCGTGGAGGAAGCAGTTCCATCCACCAGTGCTGAAGCTCCGACCTCGCCACGTGTCGGCATGGGAAAAGAGGAAGGACAGGGCGACGCATCCGGTCAGGAAAAAGAGCCGGTGGACTACGCGGCCGCAGTCGCGAACGGCTATCGGATCTATGAGATCGGTGACGGTGAGACGTTATATGGGATCTGCTGGAAAGAGTACGGAAATTTAAAGCGGTTGTCTGAAATCTGCGCGCTCAATCATCTGGACGATGTGAACCATATCGTAGCGGGGCAGAAGCTGGTCCTGCCATAGAAAACGGGTATTTCCGCCTGCCGGAATGAACTGGAATAAAAACAAAGAATTTAATGCGCATCTCCTGAAAATGGTGTATACTAATCTATATATGTCCATTTTTCAGGAGATTTTTTATGAGTGATATGCAATCTATGGACAGAGAGAACAAAAAGAGGCAGCTCAGACAAAATATCGTACAGATGCCGGACACCGGATCGGATGAACCGATGGATGACGAACGGCTTGCCAGATATAAAAAGAAAAAGCGGATCATCGCAGTTGCAGCCGCATGTTTCCTTGCAGCATTGGGATTTACCGGATACAGATATATGAATGAATATGAATATACCAGCTACAGTGTTCAGTGGGAACGCTCCATGCGGTATACTGATACGTCCAACGCGGATAAGGAAACACAGGCGCCGGAAACAAGTGCGGCGGCCGATGAGGGAACAGATGGGACCGATGAGACCGCTGCGGCAGAAAGCGCTGCCGGTACGGACACCGGAAATTCCGACTCTGCGGCAACTTCCGCGGCCGAAGTCTCAAAGACAGTCAGCGACAGCAGTTTTATCCGCTTTGCCGTGTTCGGCGACAATATGATCAAGTACACAAAAGACGGTGCTTCCTATATTGACGCCTCCGGCAAGACGATCTGGACACAGAGCTATGAGATGAAGACCCCGATCATCAATATCAACGGGGATTATGCCGTGATCGCGGATCAGCAGGGAAATGAGATGTACATCTGCAACAAAGAGGGATGTACCGGAACCGCGAAGACACAGCTTCCGATCACGAAAGCGGCGGTATCGGCCCGCGGCGTTGCGGCGGCCGTAGTCGAGGACAGCACGGCGAGCTACATATTCTACTTTAAGAAGGACGGCGAGTCGCTCGGGATCAATATCAAGATGCTCCTTTCCGGTGACGGTTATCCGGTGGACATCGCACTTTCCCCCGACGGAAAACAGATCGTCATGTCCATCATGTACATGAAAAACGGCGCATTGAAGAATAAGGTAGCGTTCTACGATTTCTCTGAGATCGGAAAGAATGTCAACAACCGTTTTATCGCCGCGTTTGAGGAAGAATTTGATGATAAGATGGTGGGGCGCGTCCGCTACTTAAATGACCAGACCGTCTGCGCCTTTTCCGATAAAGGACTGACCTTCATCTCTGTAAAAAATGTGATACCGGAAACAAATGTGATCTATGTTCCGGTAGAAGAGGAGATCCGAAGTATCTGCTACTCGGATAAATACGCGGCTGTCATTGTTGACAGCACATCCGGAAGTCCGTACCGGCTTGATGTATACAACACGGATGGAAAGAAAGTTACAAGCATTGATTTCGACTACGCCTACACGGGCGCCCTCATTGACGGGGACAGGCTTATCCTGTATAATGAGGAATCATGCAGGGTCTACAACCTGGACGGGCACGAAAAGTTTAACGGACAGTTCGATTATTCCGTATCGCTCGTCAGGGCTGGCAAAAATCGTACCAATTCTCTGATCACCGCAGGCAGCGAGGTGATGAAAGAGATTAATTTAAGGTAAATGGAACTGTGAAACTTCAACAGTTCCCAACACTTATGGATTATCAGGAGGAATGAAACAATGAACACAATCGACAATCTTGCGATCAATTCCATCAGAATTTTATCCGCAGATGCGATCCAGAAGGCAAATTCCGGACATCCGGGACTTCCGCTTGGCAGCGCACCGGCTGCTTATGAGCTCTGGGCACACCACATGAACCACAATCCGGCAAATCCGGAGTGGGCGAACCGTGACCGTTTTATCTTATCCGGCGGCCATGGCTCCATGCTGTTATATTCCCTGCTTCATCTGTTCGGCTATGGTCTGACAAAGGAAGATTTAATGAACTTCCGTCAGGTTGGTTCCCTGACTCCGGGACATCCGGAATACGGTCACACCGTAGGCGTTGAGGCGACAACAGGACCGCTCGGCGCAGGTATGGGAATGGCAGTTGGTATGGCGATGGCTGAGAAACATCTGGCAGCTGTATTCAACAAGGAAAACTATCCGGTTGTCGATCACTTCACATATGTACTCGGCGGAGACGGATGCATGATGGAGGGAATCTCCTCTGAGGCATTCTCCCTTGCAGGTACACTTGGACTTGGAAAACTCATCGTTCTCTACGACTCCAACCGTATTTCCATCGAAGGAAGCACGGACATCGCATTCCGCGAGAACGTGGAAGAGCGTATGAAAGCATTCGGCTTCCAGACGATCACAGTTGAAGACGGAACCGATATCGATGCGATCGGTGCTGCGATCGAAGTTGCAAAGGCTGATACGGAGCATCCGTCCTTCATCACGATCAAGACAGAGATCGGCTTCGGCTGCCCGGCAAAACAGGGAAAAGCCAGCGCACACGGCGAGCCGTTAGGTGTTGACAACATCAAAGCAATGAGAGAGACTCTCGGCTGGCAGTATGAGGAACCATTCTTTGTACCGGAAGAGGTCTATGAGCATTATTCCCGCCTTGCAGAGGAAAAAGCAGACACAGAGGCAGAGTGGAACGCAATGTTCGCTGCATACTGTGATGAGTACCCGGAGATGGAGAAGCTCTGGGAGCAGTACCACACAGCTCCGGACGCAAAGGCACTGATCGAGAACGAGGCACTCTGGCTCACAAAAGACAAGGCAGAGGCAACACGTTCCCTTTCCGGCAAGATGATCAACATCTTAAAGGACATCATGCCGAACATGATCGGCGGTTCCGCCGACCTCGCACCGTCGAACAAGACAGCAATGAAGGATGCGGGCGACTTCTCCGCAGAGAACCCGGCAGGCAGAAACCTCCACTTTGGCGTAAGAGAGCTTGCGATGACAGCGATCGGCAACGGTATCATGCTTCACGGTGGTCTCCGCGCTTACGTTGCGACATTCTTCGTATTCAGTGATTATGTAAAACCGATGGCAAGACTTTCCGCTCTGATGGGAGTTCCGCTGACCTTCGTTCTGACTCACGACAGCATCGGAGTTGGTGAGGACGGACCGACCCACGAGCCGATCGAGCAGCTTGCAATGTTCCGCGCAATGCCGAACTTCCATGTATTCCGTCCGTGTGACGCGACAGAGACATCCGCAGCATGGCTTTCCGCAGCAACCTCTGAGAAGACACCGACAGCGCTTGTACTTTCCAGACAGAATCTCAATCCGATCCCGGGAAGCAGCAAGGAAGCGTTAAAGGGCGGTTATGTCATCGACGACTGCGAAGGAACACCGGATGCGATCCTCATCGCAAGCGGTTCTGAGGTTGATCTTGCGGTCAAGGCAAAAGCAGAGCTTGCAAACGAAGGAAAGAAGATCCGTGTCGTATCCATGCCGTGTATGGATATCTTTGAGGAGCAGAGTGCGGAGTATAAAGAGTCCGTACTTCCGAAAGAGGTCAGAAAGAGAGTTGTCGTTGAGGCACTTTCCGACTTCGGCTGGGGCAAGTATGTCGGTCTCGACGGCGCTTATGTGACAATGAAGTCCTTTGGCGCAAGCGGCCCGGCAGCGAAGCTGTTCGAGAAATTCGGATTTACAGTTGAGAACGTTGTAAATACAGTAAAGACACTGTTCTAAATAACCCGAACGTGACAGTTCAGTCATGCAGCGATCCACATCGGAAGACCGCATGGCTGAACTGACACGGTTTTAAGGGCACGCGGGATCTGAAAACGTGTTTGAAATGGATCCGGCAGATTCAGGAAAAAGGGGAACACACATGAGCTTAAAGTGTATTGGGATCGATATCGGCGGAACAAGCGTGAAGCTTGGTATCTTTGAGGAAGATGGGACTCTTGTAAAAAAATGGGAGGTCCCGACAAGAAAAGAAGAGGACGGAAAGTACATCCTGGGCGATATTGCGGCTTCGATCCGCAGAACAGTGAAGGAGAGCAGACTTGAACTCTCTGATTTTTCCGGCGCGGGAATGGGATTCCCAGGACCGGTTCTTCCGGACGGACACTGCGAAGTGTGTGTAAACCTTGGCTGGAAAGCCGGAAATCCGCAGCAGGAATTAAGCAGACTGTTGGACGGAATGCCTGTAAAGAGCGGTAACGACGCAAACGTGGCGGCTCTCGGTGAGATGTGGCAGGGCGGCGGAAAAGGATATAAGAACCTCGTCATGGTGACACTCGGAACAGGTGTCGGCGGCGGGATCATCCTGAACGAAAAGATCTGGACCGGCGAGCAGGGCGTTGGCGGCGAGATCGGTCATATCCATGTGATGGAAGGCGAGAAAGAGGCCTGCAACTGCGGTGGTCACGGCTGCCTGGAGCAGGTTGCTTCCGCGACAGGGATTGCGAGAACTGCAAAAAGAATGCTGGCGGCAGACAGCCGTCCATCCAGCCTCAGAAGCTTAAAGAATATCAGCGCGAAGAATGTGCTGGATGCAGCAAAAGCAGGGGATGAGCTTGCGCTCGATTCCCTCAACAAGTCCTGCTATTACCTTGGCTGGGTCCTTGCAACACTGTCCATGGTCCTGGATCCGCAGGCTTATATTATTGGAGGCGGCGTTTCCAAAGCCGGGACATTTCTGACTGACATGATCAAGAAATATCATGATGAATTATCTCCGATGGCGACAAGGAAAGCGGACATCGTCCTTGCAAAGCTTGGAAACGATGCCGGGATCTACGGAGCTGCGAAGCTGATCCTCGGATAAAAGAAGAGAGAGTCCGGTAAAACGGGCTCCCTTTTTACTGCCGGAAAAGGATACGAAGCGTGCCTGATGTGCATAGGCCTTGAGTGTATGGGAGATAAAGAAAAATGTCCGCCATAAACGGACATATAAGACCCCTAAACATGAGGAGACCCCGGTCGCGACAACCGGGGCAATTATGAAAAATCTATGTGCAATTTGTCTAGTAAGCAAAGCCAAATGACTTTTTGTTTATGCAATAAGTATAAAAAACAAATATGAATAAATTATGAACGCACTATGAAGTTATTGTAACACATTCTCATTTGTGCGTCTGAGAAAAACGCATAAAGCTCCAGAAAAGGATATAAAGGGAAAACTTGCGAAGGAATGCGACAGAGAAATTTTCTGGGGATATGCACATGGAATGGAGAGGAGAAGATCAATGGCAGTTGAGGGACTGAAAAAAACACTTGTCCTTGGACACAGAAATCCGGATACGGATTCCATCTGCTCAGCCATCTGCTATGCAGGTTTCAAGCATCAGCTTACCGGCGAGAACTATGAGCCGTGCCGTGCCGGAAATGTAAGCCCGGAGACACAGTATGTACTGGATTATTTTAATTTAAAGGCGCCGCGCCTTGTCGAGAACGTAAAGACGCAGGTCAAGGATATCGAGATCCGCAAGACAAAAGGCGTATCCCGCGGAATTTCTTTAAAGAACGCATGGGGACTCATGCAGGAGAACAACGTTGTAACACTTCCGTGTGTGACGGAGGAAGGTCTCCTTGAGGGCGTTATCACTATCGGCGATATCACCAAGTCCTACATGAACTTATATGACAGCAGCATCATTTCCAAAGCGTGCACAAAATATGCGAACATCCTGGATACGCTGGAAGGCAGCATGGTAGTCGGAGACTCCGAAGCATATTTTGATCAGGGAAAAGTCCTGATCGCGGCTGCAAACCCGGATCTGATGGAAAACTACATCGAGAAACATGACCTTGTCATCCTCGGAAACCGTTATGAGTCCCAGCTCTGCGCGATCGAGATGGAGGCAGGCTGTATCATCGTTTGTGAGGGCGCGGGCGTTTCCTTAACGATCCGCAAACTGGCACAGGAGCGCGGCTGCGCGGTCATCACGACACCGTATGACACATACACGACCGCCCGTCTGATCAACCAGTCCATGCCGATCAGCTATTTCATGACGAAAGAGAATATCATCGAGTTCTCCGAGGAAGATTATCTCGACGATATCCGCGAGATCATGGCGAGCAAGAGACACCGTGATTTCCCGGTCCTGGATTCTGATGGAAAGTATATCGGCATGATTTCCAGACGTAACCTCTTAGGTGCAAAGGGAAAGAGCATCATCCTTGTGGACCACAATGAGAAGAGCCAGGCGGTAGAAGGTATGGAGAGCGCTGATATCCGTGAGATCATCGACCATCATCGTCTCGGAACAGTTGAGACCATGTCCCCGGTATTCTTCAGAAACCAGCCGTTAGGCTGTACCGCGACCATCATCTATCAGATGTATCAGGAAAATCATATGGAGATCGATAAGACAACTGCAGGTCTGTTATGCAGTGCGATCATCTCCGATACCCTGTTATTCCGTTCCCCGACCTGTACAGCAGTCGATAAGGCAGCCGGCCTTGCACTTGCACAGATCGCCGGACTTGATGTTGAAAAGTATGCGATCGATATGTTCTCTGCGGGAAGCAACCTGAAAGGAAAGTCTGACGGCGATATCTTCTATCAGGATTTCAAGCGCTTTACGGTAGGAAATTCCGTATTCGGAATTGGACAGATCACATCCTTAAACGCAGTGGAGCTGAAGGATCTGAGATCAAGAATGTCCGTATACACGGAAAAAGAACGAGAGCAGCATGAGATCGACATGATGTTCTTCATGCTCACCAACATCCTGACCGAGTCCACAGATCTGATCTGCACCGGACAGGGCGCGGAGCAGCTGATCACCACAGCGTTCCATGTAGCAGATGAGGATGTGGAAAATGTGAGTGCGCAGACCGGAATCGTGAAGCTGCCGGGCGTTGTTTCCAGAAAGAAACAGCTTGCACCGCAGATTATGATGGCATTGCAGCAGTAAAAGTTGAATAAAGGCGGGATCTGCAAATGGGAAAACGACAGTTTAAACCAGGAAATATGCTCTATCCGGTTCCGGCGGTCCTTGTGACAGCGGCCGACCGGGAAGGAAATTCGAATATTTTTACGGTGGCATGGGCGGGAACCATCTGCACAAACCCGCCGATGCTGTCGATCAGCGTTCGGCCGGAACGCCACTCTTACCATATGATCAGAGAGACCGGGGAGTTCGTGGTCAATCTGACGACGGAGTCCATGGCGTGGGTGACCGATTACTGCGGCGTGCGCTCCGGGCGCGATACGGATAAGTGGAAAGACACGGGACTGACGCCGGAGAAGGCAAATGTTGTCAATGTGCCGGTGATTAAAGAAAGCCCGGTAAACATTGAGTGCCGTGTTGTGAAAGTCGAGGAGCTCGGAAGCCATCACATGTTTATCGCTGATGTCGTGGCGGTGGATGTGGACGAAGTGTACATGGATGAGAAAGATACGTTCCATCTCTCTATGGCAAAGCCGCTTGCCTATTCCCATGGAAGATATTACGGGATGGGCGAGGAGCTGGGAAGCTTCGGCTACAGCGTGAGAAAGGCGGAGAAAAAGAAGATTCTGATCGGAAAAAACGCAGGAAAACAGGCTGGAGGAAAAGCGCCGGAAACCGGAAAGAAGGCTGCGGAAAAAGAACTGCAGACGCGCAGGAAAGCCGGAAATAAGGTCAGAGGAAAAGCGCCGGAAACCGGAAAAAAGACCTCATCTGGAAAGAAAAACACAGGGAATCCGGGCGGGAAGGCCGGATCAGGTGCCGGAAAACCGCGCAGACAGTAGAGATCCTGCGATCGGATCATGATGCGTGAACCGGAAAAATGACAGGATATGTGACAGCAGAAAGGACTTTAGTGATGAAGAAGAAAAATATTCTGATGATCGGAATGCCGGCATCCGGAAAGAGCACCATCGGCGTGCTGCTTGCAAAGCGCCTTGGCTATTCCTTCGTGGATGTGGATCTTGTGATCCAGGAGAAGACCGGAAAACTTTTGAAGGAGATCATCGCGGAAGAAGGAGATGACGGTTTCCTTCGCGTTGAGGAGCAGGCGAACCTTGATCTGGATGTCGAAAAGTCTGTCATCGCGCCGGGCGGCAGTGTGATCTATGAGGCGAAAGCCATGGAGCACTATAAAGAGACCGCAACGATCGTGTATCTGAAATTAAATTACGAAGACCTGGAATCACGTCTCGGAAATCTTGTGGACCGCGGGGTTGTCTTAAAAGACGGAATGACACTCAGGGATCTCTATAATGAGCGCCTACCGTACTATGAGAAATATGCGGATATCACGCTTGATGAGACTGGAAAAGAGTTCGGTGAGCTTGTAGACGAGCTGAGAGCCTATTTTGAAGGTCTGGAAAAATAAAAGGCGGATTTTTATGCACAGGCGGGGTCTGTATGATCCAATAGAAAAAGAGCCTGCATTGAGATTTGGCGAATAAATGGAGAAGCTCCGATAAATAGGCAGAAAGTGTTGCTGCCTTTCTTTACCGGAGCTTTTACTTACGCGAACAACGAGCCAAAGTCCGCGCTTGCGCGAGACCTTGGCGACTGTCGCGATGTTTTGGCTCATTCGCACTGAAATCATGCAGAGCAGTCATAAAAACAGAAGAGCATGGAGGCTGCGCTCAGAGTCCGAGACACTCGACACTTCTCTCCAAAATCCCTTTCATATATGCGATCGCGATCCCGTAATTTGTCATCGGAATCTCCTGGTCGGCGGCACTCCTTAAGCGGCTTCGCATTTCCCGTTCATTTAACATACAGCCGCCGCAGTGGATAATGAGCTTATAATCGGAGACATCTTCCGGAAATTCGGTGCCGGAGGTGAAATGAAATTCTGGCTGTTTTCCGGTGTATTCCCGGATCCAGTTCGGAAGTTTTTCGGTTCCGATGTCCCCACACTGGCGATGGTGGGTGCAGCCCTCAGAGATCAGGATCTTATCACCATCCTGGATCGTATTCAGAGCCCGCGCGCCGTGGACGGCCTGGGTGAGATTTCCTTTATATCTCGCAAACAGGATCGAAAAAGAGGTCAGGCGGATTTCCTTCGGAGTCATGCGGTCCACGAGAGGAAAGACCTGGCTGTCCGTGATGACGAGAGACGGCTTTTTCTTTAAGGAATCAAGCGCTGCAGCAAGTTCCGACTCCCGACAGACGATCGGCATGGCGCCGGAGTCAAGGAGATCCCGGATTACCTGCTGCTGCGGCAGGATCAGGCGGCCTTTCGGGGCAGCTTTGTCGATCGGGACGACCAGGACAACAACGTCCAACGGATGTACGAGATCGGCGACAAGGCGTTTCCCGCTTCCATCCGGGGTAATGAGGCGCGTCATGCGCTCTTTTAAGTCATGGATGCCCAAACCGGTTTTCGCACTGACATAGACCATATTGCTATGACCGGATCCTGAAACTGCCGGATCTGACGCCGGAGAGTCCCCGGTCGCAATTCCGGTGGGAACGTCAGCCTGTGAAGCATTCCGGCTGGTTTTCCTGTCTGACGGGGCGGGAGCCGGGAGCAGATCTGCCTTATTATATACAACAAGATATGGAATCTCTTTTCTCTCAAACAACCGGATCATCTCAGTTTCCCAGCTGCCGGTTCCGGTCGTTGCATCCACGACCAGGATCGCGAGATCGGTCTTGTTCAGTACCTGGCGGCTTTTTCCGACACGTTTGATCCCAAGCTCCCCCTCATCATCGATTCCGGGCGTATCAATGATCACGACCGGCCCTAACGGAAGAAGTTCCATGGACTTTGAGACCGGGTCGGTGGTCGTTCCCCGGACTTCAGAGACGATGGAGAGGTCCTGACCGGTCACTGCGTTTACAAGACTTGACTTTCCGGCGTTTCTTCTGCCAAAGAATCCGATGTGGATCCTCTCGCCGGACGGCGTCTCATTCATTCCCATATATACACCTTCTGAATCTGTTGTCACAAACAAATCCATCCCTTTCTTTTTTTTGGATTATCCTTTGTGATCCCCGCGGTCCACAACGACATGATATCCGACGCTTTCCATCCGCCGTTTCATGCAGTTCACACATTCTGCTGCCTCATCGCCGGTGCAGATCTTATTGTCATAGAGAAGATATTTTGCACGGACCTGTACCGGGGAAAGATTCGGCATGACAACGTTTCCGCCAGCAAGGATCCCGAGCTCGCGCCCGAACGGATGGATCGTGCCGAGCGCCGTCGTTGCGGGAAGCAGGACATTCGGATCCTGAAGACGGAGAAGTCCCATCATAAACAGGGTGAGTTCCATGGTCCCTGCAGTCTGGTCTCCAAACGGCGTGTCATGCTGCGGGATAAACGGCCCGATCCCAACCATTTCCGGTTTGAGATCGCGGATAAAGATCATGTCCCCGGCGAGACATTCCGATGTCTGGTATGGGGAGCCGACCATAAAACCGCAGCCGGTCTGGTAGCCGATCTCCTTTAATGTTCTCAGACAGTTCATACGGTGCTCAAAGGACATTTCCGTCGGATGAAGTTTCTGATAGTGTTCTGCGTTTGCCGTTTCATGGCGGAGCAGATACCGGTCTGCACCAGCGTCAAAGAATCGTTTGTAGCTCTCGTATTCCATCTCACCCAGGGAAAGCGTGATCGCACAGTCCGGGAATTCCCTCCGGATCATGGAGACGAGCTCCGTGATCTTATCTTCGGTCATGAATGGATCTTCTCCGCCCTGAAGGACGAAGGTACGAAAACCCAGCGAGTAGCCGCTTTGGCAGCAGGATAAAATATCCCCGGTGGAAAGCCGGTAGCGGCTTGCGTTCTGATTTCCGGCCCGGATCCCGCAGTAAAGACAGTTGTTTTTACAGTAATTGCTGTACTCGATGAGTCCGCGGACATAGACGTCCGTGCCGTACACGCGCTCCCGGATGGCCCGCGCCTTTGGAAAGAGGTAGGCTGCAAGTTCTGGGGAACGGCCGTCGATGAGACGGACCCATTCGTCTTTCGTGAGCGCTTCGCCTGCTTCCAGACGGTCGATCAGTGTTTTTAATTCATTGAGACAGACCGGATCAGTCACGCTGTTCCGGACCGGCTCTTTCCACCAGCATTTCGGGTTTAACTTGTTTTCCAGCAATGCGGTGTTCATAAAATCAGTATCCATGAGGTCCTCCTGTGGGGAAATATGACCGGAAGAAATGACAGAGAAAAGAAATAAGCCCGTACAAGTGTATGATACAGACCGAGTGTTAAATATGAAAGACTCCATGCAGTTCAAGAAGCTGCAGCGAGGGGATCAGACTTTCTTTTGCAGGGCATATATGTATGCCGGATAACAATTTCTTCCCTGTCAGAACATTCTTAAGGTCAGTAATAGCGAATTCGACTCTTTCCCGAAAGAATAGGAAACTTCTCGCAGGTCAGAGAACATAGAACTATCGTAACATATCAGAAAATAAAAATCAATTCCAGCCGAGCGAACAGGAAAAGATGTGGGAGTGATACTTTTTACGGACAGAAATTTCCTGAATAAAAATCCCCGCCGCAAGAGAGAGGAAGTGCGGCGGGGCTGGTGCTGGTCCGGAGCAGGATTGGAGACCCGGATCCAGTATTACAAAATAAAGGGAAAAATCATAACGATCAAGCAGGCGTGAACAGATATTAAATATCTTTGCCGATACTCTTCATATATTCCACGAAATCATCCCCGAATTTCAGCTTCATGCAGTCGAGTGTGAGCTTCACGCAGCGCTCATCCCCGAGTCTCGCATTGTTGAACGTCAGGTCGTAGTTGACCGGGTTAGTCCAGTAGTTGCCGCCGGTGTAATACTTGTAGTAATCCGCGCGGTACTTGTCTGTCTTCGTGATCAGGTGATGCGCCTCCTCGACCGTGATATCATCCATCCGTTCCATGACGCGCCGCAGTGTGTAGCTTCTCGGCGCCTCCACGTAGATGCTGACGACATTGTCATAATCCTTCAGGATATAATCGGCACATTTTCCGACGATGACGCAGGACTCGGAGGCGGCAAGTTTTTCGATGATGATCTTCTGATAGTCGAAAAGCCGGTCATCGGAAGTAAACTTTGAGAGCTCTCCGGTCGGTGTATGATGTTTCGGCAGTGCCTGAAGCTGTTTGGTGATCAGACTGCCGTTTAAAGTCTCGTCAGCTTCCCGGAAAAAGTGTTCCGGATAGCCGCTGTACTGGGACGCAAGTGTCAGGATCCGTTTGTCATAGCTGTGGACACCCAGCTCGTCAGCAAGCATAGCGGCGATGTTACGCCCGCCGGATCCAAATCCCCTGGCAACCGTGATAACAAAGTTTTTCATACAAGATCTCCCGTCCTTTCTGAATGGTGCATTAGTGAGACACATTATTTTGTGAATTTCAGAGTGATCGTTCCATCATCATTATATACAACAGCATCCTGATCCATCGTGATCGCGTCGAAGGAAGCGCCGCGCACATAGGACTCCACCAGAAAACCCGCAGCAGGATTCTCAGACCGGACATGCACGGCATAAAATTGCGCATGAGATGGCAGCAGGCAGGTTATTCGTATAAGAAACATGCCACCATATGTCCGTCTCCGGTGTCGACGAGCTTCGGGATCTCCTTTTTGCAGCGCTCCGTGCAGTGCGGGCAGCGGCCTGCGAGCGGGCAGCCGACCTGATCCCCGATCGGGCTCGGGATATCGCCGGTGAGCGGCAGGCGCTCTTTTTTCTCAAACGGGCTTTCCGGCGGGATCGCGGAGAGCAGAGCCTGCGTGTACGGGTGCTTCGGATCTGCGTAGATGCCTTCGGAGGTGTAGAACTCCATGACGCGCCCGAGGTACATAATCATGATCCGGTCACTGATATATTTGATGATGCCGAGGTCATGGGAGATGAACACATAGGTCAGGTTGAACTGCTTCTGCAGACGGCGGAAGAGGTTGATGACCTGTGCCTGGATCGAAACGTCCAGGGCGGATACCGGCTCGTCACAGACGATGATCTTCGGCTCCATCGAGAGGGCGCGCGCGATGTTCACACGCTGCCTCTGGCCGCCGGAGAACTCGTGCGGGTAGCGTTCCATGTGCTGGATGTCGAGTCCGACTTCCTGGAGATATTCTAACGCTTTCTGGCGGCGTTCCCTTGCAGTGTCACCGATGTGGTGGACCTTCATCGCCTCCTCGATCGAGTAGGAAGCCGTTTTTCTGGGATCCAGGGAGGAATACGGATCCTGGAAGATCATCTGGATGTCCCTGCGGGCCGCTTCCCGGTCGTAGACAGGCATGTTCCAGAGATTCTTTCCGTTATAGGTGATCGTTCCGCCGGACGGCTTGTGGAGCTTTACAAGGCAGCGGCCCAGTGTGGACTTTCCGCATCCGGACTCACCGATGATTCCTAATGTTTCCCCTTCATAGATATCAAAAGACACATCGCTCAACGCGTGGAGAAGTTTATTCTTTTCCCCTAACTTTTTTCCGCGGATCAAAAAATCCTTACTGAGATGATTGACGCTCATGATTACATTTTTCTGCATGTCTCATTCACTTCCCCTCGTGTTAATCTGTGCTCTCCGTCCTGTCTGTGGCATGCCACGAAATGTCCGGGAGCGACCTCCTTTAGCGGCGGTACCTGATTTTTACAGATCTCCGTGGCATAAGGACAGCGGTTATAAAAGTTGCAGCAGTAACCGGTAAGACGGAGATCCGGCGGTGTTCCGGGGATCGTCTTCAAATCCTCTTTCGCGGAGCTGCTGAGTTTCGGCATGGAGTCCAAAAGACCCCAGGTGTACGGGTGAAGCGGCTCTTGATAAAGAGTCTTTGTGTCCGCATATTCTACGGTATTTCCTGCATACATGACCATGACGGTGTCGCACATCTCCCAGACAACGCCGAGGTTGTGGGTGATGAGCAGGATCGCGGTATTGAGCTTCTTCTGGAGGTCCTTTAAGAGCTCAAGAACCTGTGCCTGTACGGTCACATCCAGAGCGGTCGTCGGCTCGTCGGCGATGATGAGCTTCGGATGTCCGCAGACGGCCATCGCGATGATGACACGCTGGCACATGCCGCCGGAGAGCTCATGCGGATACGCGTCCATTCGTTTCTCTGCCTCCGGGATGCCGACAAGCTTTAATGCCTCAACGGCTTTGTTCCAGGCGTCCTTTTTGCTGATCTTTTCGTGTTCTCGGATCATCTCGACCATCTGGTGGCCGATCTTGAATACCGGATCTAAGGAGGTCATCGGGTTCTGGAAGATCATGCAGCACTCATCGCCTCGGAATTTTTCCATCTGGGATTCAGAAAGACTCCGGATATCAACTCCGTCGAAGATGATGGAGCCGTCCACGATCTTTCCTGTTTTTGCCGGCATGAGCCGCATGACGGAGGCACTGGTGACGCTTTTTCCGGAACCTGATTCGCCGACGATCCCCATGGTCGTTCCTTCTTTCAGTGTAAAGCTGACGCCATCGACCGCTTTGGAAACGCCGCTCGCCTGGTAGAAATATGTTTTTAATCCATTTACTTTTAAGATTGCATCGTTTTCACTCATAGCCTGCACCTCCTACTGTTTCATTTTCGGATCCATGACATCGCGGATCCCGTCGCCCAACAGGTTGAAACCGATGACGGTCACAAGAATGAAGGCGCCTGCAGTTCCGGCTACATGGGGAGCTGTTGTCAGACAGTCACGGCCGACACGGAGAATGCTGCCCCAGGATGCGGTCGGAAGCGCGATGCCGAGTCCGAGGAAGCTTAAGGAAGCTTCGGAAATGATCGCACTTGCGATACGGAGTGTTGCGTACACGATGATCTGGGATACGCAGTTCGGTAAAATATGTAAGAATAAGAGTCTCACCGGGGAGACGCCGACAACGCGGCAGGCGTTGCAGTATTCCTCTTCCTTTACGATCAGGACCTGACCTCTCGTGACACGGGCAAATCCCGGAACACTCGCGATACCGATGGCCAGAATGACGTTCATGACGCCGTTTCCGAGAACGGTGATCAGGATCATGGCTAACAGGATAAATGGGAAAGAGAACATGCCGTCCATGACTCTCATGAGAACGGAATCGATCCATCCACCGAAATATCCGGCAGTGAGTCCGATGAGCACGCCGATGATGGCGCCGACGATCGTGGCACCGACAGCGACGATCATGGATACGCGGGAGCCGTAGATGATACGGGATAAGATGTCACGCCCGAGATCGTCCGTTCCGAAGAGATGTCCCGGCGTTCCGATCCCCTTAAACGGCAGAACAGGATTGATCGCATTCGGGTCATACGGCGCGATGAGAGGAGCAAACACGGCGAGGATGACCATGAAGGCAACGATGAAGAAGCCCACGAGAGCAGTCTTATTTCTGGTTAATTTATGCCATGCATTGTTGGCATTTCGTTCTTTTAAGAGCATTGCGATGTTGGCGTCTTTTCCAAGAGCATCGCCGGATGCGGAAGAAGCTGCGGCAGCAGCAGGTTTTTTCCTGAATAATGTCATGGTCTATCACCCCTTTTCCAGTTTTACTTTCGGATTCAGGATCGCGTAAGCGATATCGACTAACATGTTGCAGAAGACGAACATGATCGCGGAGAAGAGAACGGTTCCCTGGATCAGGGAATAATCGCGATTGTTGATCGCGGTGTTGATCATGGTTCCCATGCCCGGCCAGGAGAAGATGCCCTCTGTGATGATCGCACCGGTAAAGGTTCCGGCGATCTGAAGTCCGAGAACGGTGATCAGCGGCGGGAGTGCGTTCTTTAATCCGTGGATCAGGATGACTTTCATTTTCCGGATGCCGCGGGCTCTGAGACATCGGATATAGTCACTGCTCATGATGTCGATCATGCTGGAACGCATGGTTCTCGCGAAAGTCGCCATCGGGATCGTCGCGAGACAGAAACCTGGCAGGATCATGTGGCTCACCACATCCCCGATGCCTTCGGAGATGTCGCCCATGCCCATGACAGGCAGGAGATTCATTTTAACGGAAAACTGGAGGACCAGCATAAGAGCCAGCCAGAAGATTGGCATGGACACGCCGACGAGCGTGATGACCATGACAATGTAATCGAAGATCGTATTCTGCTTTAAAGCAGCGATGATGCCGACGCTGGTTCCGATGATGAAAGCGAAGAAAAGTGCTGTCAGCGTCAGAGTCAGTGTATTCGGGATCCTGGAAGTGATGAGCGGAAGAACGTCCTGGCGGTAACTGTAGGAGTAACCGAAATCACCGTGGACGAGTCCGTTTAAATAGAGTGCGTACTGTTCCGGGAGCGGTTTATCGAGGTTCATCTCGGCTCTCATGGCTTCGATGTCCTCCGCATTTGCCTCAATGCCCAGGATCGCCACAGCCGGATCGCCGGGCAGCATTCTTGTCAGGCAGAAGGTCAGTGTAACGACGACCAGAAGTGTGGGGATCGTCTGCAATAATCGTTTGATGATGATCTTTCCCATAAAAATCCAATCCTTTCATGACTGTCCGGATCCATCACCGGGACTGTGAATGGGGGAACAGTCGATTTTTGCGAACATTTCTACAGAAAAAGGGAAACAAATCAGATTTGCTTCCCCTTTCTGCAGATTTTGTAATAGTTTTATTCTTCGATCCAGATATTGTTGAACGGTGTTGCGACTAACATCTGGTTATCAGCACGGAGAACCGCGTTATGTACTTTCGGGGATACTGCCCAGTTCCGGCACTCGTATGCGTAGTAGATACCGGTGTATTCGTTCATAACTTTCTCAATTGCTTCCTTGTAGTATTTGGCACGCTCAGCAGTGTCAGTGGAGCCAAAGCCTTTGTTGAGGAGGTCATCCATCTCCGGATCATTGTAGCCGCCTGCGTTGGAGGAAGCGTGGATGGTCTGGGAACTGAAGAACTTTCCAAGGAAACCGTAAGGATCCGGGTTGCTGTTCCAGCTTACGCCGTAGCTGTTTACGGTATCAGCCTGCCAGGAATCGACAACGGTTGCGGACCAGTCGGCCATCGTGGAGGACTTGATATCAAGTGTGACTCCGATCTGGCTCCAGTAGTACTGTAACATCTGCGCCATCTTCTCACGGTATGTAGTGGATCCGATGTAAAGGCTCATGGTGAAGCCATCCGGATAACCGGCCTCCGCGAGGAGTTTCTTTGCACCTTCCGGATCGTAGGAAGGTACGAGGTCATTGTAGGCAGTGTCATATGCGAAGGAGTATACCGGTAACGGCTGGTAAGCTCTTGTGCCCTCACCGTACTGATAAATGCCGGCTACCATGGAATCGATGTCGACTGCCATTGTGAGAGCTTTTCTGACATCTGCATTTGCAGTCGGACCATTCTGCATATTAAAGCGGACGTAGGTGACAGCGGAGCTTGCGGTCTGGAGTAAGAGACCTGCATCCTGGGCACGCTTGATCGCTTCGCCCTGGAGATACATCGCGATATCGACCTCACCGGTCTGTACTGCGTTGATCGCCTGATTGGAGTCGGAGATGATGCGGAATTCAATTCCATCGACGTTCGGCTCGGTCCCCCAGTAATTGTCATTCTTCTTTAAAACAACCTTTTCATCGGTTACCATCTCTTCGAGGGTGAATGGACCGGTACCAACGATATGGGAACCAAACTCATCTCCCCAGCCTTCGACTTCCTCTTTCGGAAGAATGACGTTTCCGATCTCAGCTAACTGGTTGATGAACGGTCCTGCAACGGACTTCATATGGATCACGACCTGAGTCGGACTTGTCACTTCGCAGTAATCGAAGAAGTCACGGCAGATACGGTCTGTGGTACTTTCATTTTTGCTTCGTTCGAGAGAGTACTTGACGTCCTCTGCAGTCATCTTTCTTCCGTCCTGGAACTTTCCTTTCTGGAAATAGACATCGTCTCTTAAGTTGATGGTGTAGGTGAGACCATCATCGCTGGCGGTGTAATCCGTCGCAAGACATGGAAGAAGTTCTTTGTAATCCTGATCCCAGATAAATAAAGTCTCCATGACGTTGTACATGATGTGGTTTTCATACATCGTGGAGTAGGATTTCGGATCGAGAGTCAGCGGGGAAGATGGCATGGACACTACCAGTGTTCCGCCCTTTACGGCTTCTCCGTCGGAAGAACCAACTGCGATACCGGAAGCAAGTGTCTGATCTGTGGATTTGGCATCCGGAGACACTGCGTTGGATGAGGCAGCAGCCGTCTCAGCGGTGGAACCGGCTGTTGTCTGGGAGGTCGTCTGGGAACCGCCGCATCCTGCCAGGGAAGATGCTGCCATAACGGCTGCGGCTGCAAGTGCGATCAATCGTCTTTTCTTCATAAGAATCTCTCCTCTCTCTTTTTTTACGAACGATCCGACGGATCCTGGTACCGGTGAAATAAAACCGGCAGTCGCTTTGGAAGATCCGGGTAAAAAAGAAAGGCGCACTTCTGACAGAAGTTATCGCCTTTGATAAATGGGGGATCGTTAATAAAATTATGTGCTTAAGAATAAAACCAGAACTTAAAAAAGTCAAGTATTTTTTACTTTTACTTTATTTAATTCGGAGAAATGTTCAAAAAATAATAATTTTGTAACTTCTGTATGTACATAATTGGAAAAGTCAGAATATTTTTTGGCATATAGTGCGATATGGTTACTTTTTACGGGTAGGAATTTTCTGAACTGAAAATTCCGTATGACACATATATTCCTACCAGCGGAATGGGAATAGTATTATAAAGACAGTGACTGAAAATGTCCAATTTAAAATAATGAGGACTGGATATAAAGAATTCCAATATAAATATTCTGAAAATGAAATTGACGGATGCAGAGAAGTGTGCTAATCTTGGAGCCATAAAAATTAAAAACAAAAGTCGATGAGCAAAGAGAGTACATTCGGAATGAAATCACAGAGAGCTGTCGGTGGTGGAAGACAGTATGGAGTTCCCTATGGAATGGGTTTGTGAGACGCCAGGTGAAAGAATTTCGAGTAGCTGCGGCCGTGATTCCTGCGTTAAAGGATAAGAGTATCGAAAGAGATTTCCGTACTCTGAAACGAGACAGATTGGTGGCAGATATTCCGATGTGGGATAGCTGCTTTTTTGTTCTAAAGGATCGGATCGTCAAGGCAGGTGCAGATTAAGAATCGCTGCGGGCAATGACAGCCGGCTTTCAGAATGATCCAGGATCTGTAAAATTGGGTGGCACCACGAAAAATTTCGTCCCGGCATAGTGAGAACTATGTCCGGGATTTTTTGTTTCAAAAAAAGCCCCACCTTACTTATCCCTGCAGGAAGCAGTCGACAAAAACGAGGAGGAAATGATTATGAGAAAAATGACAACGATCATGAACTTTGCTGCAGCCGCAGCTCTTGCAGGGATCCTGCTTACCGGGTGTTCTACAGAGGCGGACGAGACAACGGCGGCAACGACAGTAGCCGAAGCAGAAACAACGACAGCTGCAGCCGGAGAATCTGCAGAAACGACAGAGGGCGGTGCCCTTTCCGGAAAGAAGATCTCCGTTATGACCCCGTACCTCACCTCCGTCACGACGAACCAGATGGCGGGATACATCAAGGAAGATCTGGAAGCGGAAGGCGCAGAAGTCTTTGTGATCGACACGGCGAACGACTTTGCAGAGCTTGCGAGCCGCATCGAGGATGTTGTTTCTTCCGGAACAGACGGGATCGTTCTTGTGAGCGCTGATCCGAACCAGGCACTGGATGTGGTGACGAGGCAGGAGATCCACAGACTGCTGAGAGAAGAGGCAGAAAAAGGGAAAGCTGTTCTCTACGTCTCATCGGATCTCACGGAGCTTCTGGAGATCGCCGACGAGGTTGCCGTCATGGCATATGGGAAAGTCCGGAAGATATTTGAAAATAAAGACCTGAAGCCGGCGGATGTGCTGGCTTGCTGTTATGAGGCGGAGAGAGAGGAAAACGACAGATGAGCGGAAAAGCATTAAAGAATTACGGAACGGTCGCTGCGCTGGTGGTGATCATCGGGATTTTTGGACTTTTAAGGCCTGCGTCGTTTTTTACACTGAAAAACTTCCTTAATATAACTCGTCAGGCCGCACCGCTCGCGATCGTTGCGCTCGGAGCAACCTTCGTCATGACGGTCAACGAATTTGATCTTTCGATCGGAAATATCGTGAGTCTCGGCGGTGTCATTGCGGCACTTTTATCGATCCGGGGCGTTCCGGTCCCGGCCTGCTTTCTCGCGGCGGTCGCTGCGGGGATCGTGGTCGGAGGCGTGAACGGAGTGATCGTCGCGAAGTTCGGGATCCTCTCTTTTATCACAACACTCGGGATGGGAACGGTCCTGGACGGTGTGATTTACGGACTTACCGGTGGAACGACCGTATTTAACGGGATCCCGAAGAGCTTCACGATCCCCGGGATCTTAAAGATTGCGGGCATCCCGTTCATCACGATCGTGGCGGTCGTACTCTATCTTGTATTTCATATTTTTATGAACCACATGGCGTCAGGAAGAAAGCTCTATGCGATCGGCGGAAGTGAGGAGGCGGCGAAAGTTGCCGGGATCCGGATTTTCCGATACCGTGTCCTCGCGTTTACGCTGTGCGCTGCGCTTGCAGGACTTATCGGTTGCGAGGCAGCAGGACGCGGCGTGAACACAGCAGAGACAGCGGCGACCATCGCCACAGGACGTCTCGGAATCTTCCACGGCATGAAATCCTACTTCTGTCAGGACGAATACGGCCAGATCGCCCCGGTATATTCCATCTCCGCAGGTCTTGATTACCCGGGAATCGGACCGGAACATGCAAATCTTTATGACACCGGCCGCGCCCGGTATGTGGCGATCACCGATGACGAGGCGGTCGCTGCGTTCGAGTATCTCTCCAGAATCGAGGGAATCATCCCGGCGATCGAGAGTGCCCATGCCATCGCATACGCAATGAAGCTCGCGCCGACGATGGGGAAGGATAAGATCATTGTTGTCAATGTTTCCGGAAGAGGAGACAAGGACTGTGCGGCAATCGCAAGATACAGAGGGGAGGATATTCATGAGTAAGATCGCAAACGCCTTCAAAGGTGGAAATGGAAAGGCATTTATCCCGTTTATCACCTGCGGTGACCCGTCCTTAGAGGTCACGGAGCAGCTTGTATACGCAATGGAGGAGGCAGGCGCAAACCTCATTGAGCTTGGGATCCCGTTCTCCGATCCGACGGCAGAGGGAGCGGTGATCCAGGCGGCAAATATCCGCGCCCTGTCCGGCGGCGTGACCACCGACAAAATTTTCGCAATGGTTGAAAAAATTCGGAAAAACGCACAAATTCAGATGGTTTTCATGACATATGCGAATGTTGTCTTCTCCTACGGAACCGAGCGTTTCATCAAGAAGGCATCTGAGCTTGGCATGGACGGACTGATCCTGCCGGATGTGCCGTATGAGGAGAAAGAAGAGTTTGATTCGGTATGCAAAAAGTACGATATGGATCTGATCTCCCTCATCGCACCGACCTCCCACGAGCGCATCAGCATGATCGCGAAAGAGGCATCCGGCTTTGTATACTGCGTATCCTCACTTGGCGTTACCGGCACGAGGAGCGAGATCACGACCGATATCGGCGCGATGGTCGACCTCGTGAAGAAGGCGAAGGACATTCCGTGTGCCGTCGGCTTCGGGATCTCCACCCCGGAGCAGGCGAAAAAGATGGCCGGTCTCTCCGACGGTGCGATCGTTGGATCGGCCATCGTGAAACTCTGCGGAAAGTATGGAAAAGATGCGGTTCCGTATGTGAAGGAATACGTGAAGTCGATGTGTGATGCGGTGCATGGGATCTAAGAATCGTCCAGGAAACGCTCCGCGAGGATGCACAGTGATATGAGCCGGCTTCGCTGACCAGAATCACGCGCCAAGTCTCACGGACGTTCGACTTAAATGCAGAAGAATGTTGTCGAAACGGTAATTGGGAACATGAACTTTCAATATGAACTTTTACAAGGTAAAGTGTTTGCGTTATACCGTGACTTGTGCTAAAATTAAATAACGAACTGTCAATTCTGCGGTGCAGGGACTCCCTTGCACCGCAGTTACTTGTGCAAAGGAGAAAGATGTATGCCAGTAGGAATTATCATCAACGCCCTGTCCGTCGCCATCGGTGGTGTGGTCGGGGCTTTATTTGGGCATAAGCTGCCCACAAGGATCAATTCGGAGCTCACGAAGATATTTGGTGTCTGCTCTATGGGAATGGGCGTGAGTTCCATCGGACTCATGAAAAATATGCCCGCTGTTATCTTTGCGGTGATCATGGGAACCGCATTCGGTCTGGCGATCAATCTCGGCGGGATCATCAACAAAGGCGCCGGATGTATGGAAAAACCGGTCGGAAAGATCTTCCCGAATAAGAACAAAGATATGTCGAGAGAAGAGTATATGACGATGCTCGTGACAATCATCGTGTTATTCTGTGCCAGCGGAACAGGAATCTACGGTTCCCTGGATTCCGGAATGAGCGGAGACCACACGATCCTGATCTCCAAGTCGATCCTGGACTTCTTTACAGCCATGATCTTCGGCGGAACGCTCGGAATGGTGGTTGCGGCCGTTGCAATCCCGCAGTGTGTGATCTTCCTCGCGATCTTCGCAGCTGCAAAATTCATCTTCCCGCTCACGACACCGGAGATGATCGCGGACTTTAAAGCCTGCGGCGGTTTCCTGCTTCTCGCGACCGGCTTCCGCATCGCGAAGATCCACAACTTCCCGGTTGCAGACATGATCCCGGCCATGGTGATCGTCATGCCGGTGAGCTGGTTCTGGGGGAATGTGGTTGTGCCGATGCTGTAAAAACGTGACTTTTTTCGTAGTTATGAAAAAATGGTCGTTATAAAATTCCTGAAATAATAAAAATCCCTGCCTATGGTGAGAAAGTCATAGCCGGGGATTTTTGTTATTTTATATGCGGATTGTTTCCCTGGGTTATCGGACAGAGTCAGATTTTTCCTGCTGGTTCTGTCCGTAATGGCGGGCGAAACAAATGAATGTGACAACGAGAACGAGAAAACAGTCAATCATCACATCCGTAAATCTTCCAGCTCGGCCGGGGACGAATAGCTGGTGAAATTCGTCCGTGCAGGCGTAACAAAAGACGATCACAAAAGCGGCGAAAAGGCGGCGTCGAAGATCCGGGGTCCGGTACGAAAAATGGAGTCCGAAGCGGACCGTACCGTAAAAGACCAGATATTCTGTCATGTGGGCGGTTTTCCGCACCGGGAAACTCATGAGTTCGATGAGGTCGGCATATTGCGTCGGATCCCCGCGGAAAAAGCCGAATTTCGTCCCGATCAGCAGGATCAGTCGGCTCACGGAATCGCTCATTTCCGTGGATTCGACGGCCGGCTTTGAGGAGAACCAGAAGATCGCGGCGGCGACAAAGAGTGCCGGGAGCCAGGCGAGCAGACGAAGATAGATGGATCGGTTGTTGTTTTTGAAAGCATTTTCTGATGAAAATGCAGGGGTTATTCTCGATTGCTTGTTATTTATTGTCATTTCTATATAAGATCCTATTTACAGTCTGTATCGTTCGCAGGAACGGTGTTGAGGGCAGGAGATTCGAAGTATACAGTGGTTACTTTGTTTCCACCTATGAAAATATCAAATGGCTGCCATCGAAATTTCCTTACAGGGAAACATCCTCCTTCGCCCGCGCTCTCCGGTCCATGATCGAGTGGATCACCGGAACCATGAAAATTGCTACAATTCCACCTGCAAATCCATTATTATATAAATTCATGCCACCATATACAATTCCGACATTCAGGGCGACAGAGGAGTGAAGAAAACCTGCGAGAAGACCCATGAAGACTCCGAATTCCCCGGCAATCGGCGCCAGTGTTGTCGAAAATAAAAGTGCCAGGATCGGCGACGGAGAATTGATGGTCCAATGCTTTGTAAAGCTTGCGAAAAGCACACCGAACATGATCGGAGCGATGTTTCGGATATGTTTTCCTGTGGCGGAAAAGCCAACGATCGTAAAGATTCCGCCGATTGTCGGTCCGTTCAGTTCACCCCCGACTCCGAGAACAAAGATCGTGGCAAAGAGGCCGTTGATGGCCATGTTGAGGATCGTTGCCGCTCCCCCGTTGTCCCGGAGATAATCGGTTCCGCCGATTCCGGAGCAGGACAGGATATTCCGGTAGGACGCGCTGACCTCATTCCCTCCAAAGAGAAACGCCGCGAGGATCATGGCAGCAAAGAGGCCGCAGAGGATAGCAAAGAGCAGCTGGTTGTTGCCTTCTGACCAGATCAGGCGGGACTCAGTGGTGATGCCGAAGGACTTCAGCACGGAGACCACGACGGTGGCGATGATCCCGGCGGAAAAACCTACGTTATAGAGGGAGTAACCTTTGTGGGAATAATGAACATGGGTGGATAACGGCGGCAGCACGAAGCCGATGATGAGTCCGACTGCGAGACTTGTGATGAGCCGGACTGCGTAAGGCAGGTGCGAGATATACATGATCTGCGTGATGATCGGGGACAGGCTGGTGCCGTAAAAACCGATGTAAATGTAGCTGGACATGTGTTTCTTGTGGTAGTGGGAATAGAGGTATACGCCGAGAAGAATTGCCCAGATATTTAAAAGGTTCTTTCCGAACAGGGAAAACCCGAACATCAGGCAGCTTGAGGTGATCGTATGTCCGTCCATCTCCATTCCGAGGAAATAGATGGTCCAGATACATAAAAGTGTCAGCAGACCAGCGTTGATAAAGGAAGTTCCGATGCCGCCGAGCAGAAAGTAGTCCGTGATCAGAAAGTCCGGCTCCCTGATCAGCGTCCAGAGACCCGGGAGAATTTCCTTGATAGGCTGTAAAAACAGGCCGACGATCATGAAATAGAGGGGGATCAGGGACAGAAGACGGAACTTCTGGAGTCTTGTGAGGGGGGAATGTGTCATGTACGTGTCCTTTCTACTAAAGATAAAGTTACAAGCGAAAAACCCTTGGGAATGGGTTTCGTTGACAGGATTTTGCAGTGCAGCATCCGTAAATTCCGTGCCTCAGTTCGGAAAATTGGGGGTATTCGATGGGTATGGTGGAATGCGCACACGGATTAGTATACCGTAAAATTGCAGGAATAGAAAGTATTTCTGTGAGAAAGAGAGTTTATTGGTTACAGTTCAGCCATGCGCTGGTTTGAATGAGAAAGTGTGTTGCAAGCTTGCTTGCATAAGCACTTTTTCATCCAAATCAGCATATGGTGGAACCACCAAGCTTCTTGTTTTCATGAATATGAAAACAAGAAGATGTAATGGCTGAACTGTAACGTTTATTGATTTCGGATATATGCTGACAGAATTACTTGGAGTCTCAATAAATAATAGAGATGATTACGAAATAACTCAAAATACAATTTGAAAAAGAGATCCAGGCACAGAATGCGTTGGATCTCTTTTTCTCCACCGAAAAACGTCAGTGTAAAAATATCTGAGTATCGAAATTACTGAATGAACAGCGTGTTCACATCCAGCTTATTCTCAATCATGCCGGATTCATACATGAAATCGGCTGTCTTCTGGAAACCTTCTTTGTCGGCATCTGTGATTTCCGTGGAGAAGTCATAGAAACCGTACATTTCCTTTACTGCGTCAACATCAAGGTCAAGTGCTGCGGCAACGGTCTCCATGGTCTTATCCTGGCTGTCAGCCATGTAGGATGCGATCTCATCCTGTGCAGCATTTAATTTCTCGATGACATCCGGATGCTCATCGTAAAACTTCTGAGTTGTCGCAACAGCGATCAGGGCGCTGATCAGGCCTTCACCGTCTGCAACGAGGTGGTAGCCCTGCTGTTCTGCATTGTAAGCAGTTGCGCCGGCGATCAGGGCAACATCAACGCTGCCGCCGTCAAGACCTGCCTTTGCGTCCGGGATAGTCATGTTTACATAATTTACATCGTCAAGAGTCATGTCTGCCTGAGCAAGGTAGGAGACAAGGAGCTCATGAAGGTTGGTACCTGTCGGTCCTGCGATCGTCTTGCCCTTTAAGCTCTCCGGAGTTGTCAGAGTCTCATCTTTGGAGTACATGCAGAATGCCTTCGGGGAACGGCTATACATGTTTAACACCTTGATGTCAGCGCCGTTTGCAGCAGAAAGGATCACGGAAGTTGCGCCTACTGCGTAAAGAACCTGAACATCGCCGGAAGCAAGAGCCTGTGTCTGGTCAGCACCGGAAGTAAGCTCTGCATACTCAACCGGAACGCCGAGCTCTTTCTCGAAGATTCCCTGGTCTTTTTCGATGATGGTCGGTACATTTAACGGGGATGTTACATAAGTAACGGTGAGTTTGTCGATGGAAGTCGCTGTGTCAGATGCTGCAGCGGAAGTTTCCGCTCCTGTGGAAGCAGCTGCGGTTGTCTCTGCTGCAGAAGCAGCCTCTGTTTCTTTGCTTGCGGATCCGGAGCAGCCCGCAAGGGAAAATGTCATGCACGCCGCAAGTCCTAATGCGATCAGTTTTTTCATTTTGTGTTGTCCTCCTCATATAAGTAAAAATTAAATGTATGATATGCCTGAGTTGCAGGCGGATATCCATAAGAAGTCAAGAGATATTCGCAATCTGCTTTTGTTGCTTGTTCATAATCAAATAGCTGTTGCGCAACTTGTCAGAGATGGCTTGCTCCCTCCCGATATAAGTAAGTCCCCGCCCATTGCTTATGCAATGCAGAGGTGTCCCTGACTTTGTTAAATTGAATTTTATATAAAATATATCTAATTAAAAAAATTCAACTGCTCTATAATCTCTCTCTTGAGCGCAATAAACTCCTCATCCAGCAGATTCCGCGCTCCGGCCGCTGCCTTCACCGGATAGACATGTTTCACGAGGCCTTTTTCGATCACAACGATCTGGTCACCCAGGATCAGCGCCTCATCGATGCTGTGGGTTACAAACATGATGCTGGAATGTTCCTTCTGCTGGACGCGGAGAAGCTCTTTCTGCATCTGCTCTCTCGTAAAATAATCGAGAGCGGCGAACGGCTCGTCCATCAGGATGAAAGTCGGCTCATAGGCAAGCGCCCTGGCGATCGCTGCGCGCTGCTGCATGCCGCCGGAGAGCTGGGACGGGTATGCTTTCTCGAAGCCGGAAAGATTTACCGTCGTGATGATGTCCTGAATTTTAGCTCGATCGACCTGATTCTTTTTCAGCCCGAAAATAATGTTGTCCCAGACGTTTAACCATGGCATGAGCCGCGGTTCCTGGAACACAAAGGCGGTTTTGTGATCGCCGTCCCAGAGGATCTCGCCGTCGTCGGCGGATTCTAGACCGCCGGTGAGCCGCAGGAGTGTTGTTTTTCCGCAGCCGCTCTGTCCGAGGATCACGGTGATCTTTCCAGCAGGGATTTCAAGATCGATGCCGTTTAGGACAGGAAATGCCCGGCCATCGACCTGATATGTCTTATGAATGGTTTTTAACTTAATTCCAGCCATTTTCACCGGCTCCTTTCAGAAAGATGCTGATGAGAAGACCGAAGATCCGGTCTGTCAGATAACCTGCGATGCCGATGGCGAAGATGCCGACGATGACCTTGTCGGTCCGGGACATCTGCTGGGCGAACAGGATCATGTGTCCGAGTCCGGTGGATGCTGCGACCATCTCCGCACCGATGATGGCACGCCAACTGTAACCCAGACCGATGCGCATTCCCACGAGAATGTCCGCCATGGCGTAGGGCAGCATGATGCGAAAGAATTTCTGCCGGTCCGTGTAGCCGAACATGGTTCCGACTTCCAGAAGTTTCCGGTCGCAGCCCGTAAATCCCTTGACGATGTTTAAATACATCGGGAAAAAAGATGCCAGAACGATGATGACTGTCTTTGTAGTTTCACCGATGCCGCACCATAAAATAAGAAGTGGGATCATGCTGAGTGGCGGCACGTTCCTGAAGAACTGCACCAGGTACTCATAGTAACCTGCGGAGGCAGGAATCATCGCCCGCAGCATGCCGAAGGCAAATGCCAGGATAAAGGCGATCACAAAGCCTTTTCCGACACGCAGGAAGCTGATCCTTAAGTCGCGGAAAAGCTCGCCGCTCTGCAGCATTTTGCAGAAACTCTGGAAGACCCGCCCCGGGGACGGGAGCACATAGGAACTTAAGATGCCTGCGCGGCAGACGATATACCAGACGGCAAAGACCGCAAGGATGCCGATTAGCGGCGGGAAATATTTTTTAAATTTCTGATTCATCGCACTCCATCTCCTCTGTGGCAGCCCTGAACACAGTACAAAAGCTCGATCAGCTTTGCGCTTTTCCAGTCATTTCCGGTCACATAGGACTCAATAGCCGGACGGCCGGATTGGCTGACAACGGAAAACGGCAGATTCTTAAAAAATCCCGGTGGGATCGGGCTTGCGTCCGGCGCGGGTTCCATTGGCTCGCCAAGTGCAGCGAGAAAGCGGTTCCATGGTACAAAATGAGTGTCTTTTAATTCCAACTTATTTCCCATGTCGGCTAAGATCCGGCATGGCGTTGTGATGATCTTTTCACCGTTCGCAAGATCCGGACGTTCTGCCAGTTCTCTCGCACAGTGGATCAGGATCGGCTCAATATCCGCGATCCGGATTTCAGGCTGCAGGGAATGTACCAGAGATGCCGCTGCCGGACATCTCGCGTCCGCAAAAGTTCCATCTGCATGTTCTAAAAGCTCCAGGTACTTCCGAAGCACGATCTCGCCCCAGCTTTCCTGGCAGACCACTCGCGTCAGGTCATGCTTCTTAAGCAGCTTTTCAAGTGCCGCCGCCGAGATCATCCTCTCCGATACCGGATTGATCCATAGATATGTCAAAGTAAAATCCCTCCCAATTAGCTACAACTAACCAACGTTGTTTAGCATAGCAGATTAGTGGGGAAATGTCAATTGGGAATATAGGGGAGATGAAATATAGAGGAATAGACATTACATTTTTATAGAAGAGATTGATTGTGAAAGTAAAAATGGGTACAATATATATAAGTAAAGGAGGGGCGGTCATGGCAATTGAGATGCAAAATCTGATTTCGGAATATGTTAGAGCTGTGAGAAAAATATATGGTCATCACTTAAAGCAGGTGATTTTGTATGGTTCATATGCGCGTGGGGATTATACAAAAGATTCCGATGTGGATCTTATGCTGTTGGTGGACCTGGATGAAATGGAATTAGAAAAATATTCTGACGAACTGTCAGAGTTGGGTTTTGATTATAATGTCGAATATAATATCTGGATGATGCCTATCGTAAAAAACAGGAAAAATTTCTTTAAATGGAGCGACGCCTATCCATTCTACAAGAATGTAAAAACAGAGGGGATTTCATTGTATGAAGCAGCCTGAAGAGTTTGATATGGGGGATCAGTGGGATTTGGTTTATCACCGTTTGCAGATTGCGGAAGAAGATTATGAGACCGCAGAGTTGTTAATGCAAGGTGAGCGATATCGTGGTGCAAATAACCGGGCATATTATTCGATTTACCACACGATAGATGCGGTCTTATCGATACATGGTGTTGCATTTAAACGTCATAAGGATACATTGGCATATTTTAATAAGAATTTCGTGGCAACAGAAATATTTCCACGATCAATGGGGAGACAGATCGTTCAGGCAGAAGAAATCAGGCATGCAAGTGACTATGATCCGTTTTATATTGTGTCAAAGACAGGAACACAGAAACAGATTGAAACGGCAAAGCTTATGCTGGAATATGCAAGACAATATATTGATGAACAGAGAAATAAATAATATTAACAATTGATTTCTAAAGAAAACAGTTGAAATATAAGGAATGCAGTGATATACTTTCAAACGTTGCTAAGCCCGCAAAAACCAAGGTCTTAAAGGGCTTTCGCCGATTCCCGGCGTAAGGTCATATACTTGCAGTATATGCCTTCCGCAGCATTCGTCAGATATACATGCGAGCATGTCCGCCTGACTCATTGCTGCGCGAAAATGAATCGAGTGTTCGTGACCTTCCACTCGTAAAACAAAACTAAAGGAGAAACTGAATATGAAAAACAACGCAACAAACAGCCCGGTACTGACACTTGTATACGGGGCGGCTATCGCGGCAATCTATGTGGTGCTGACGATGGTGTTCCTGCCGATCAGCTTTGGACCGATCCAGTTTCGGATCTCTGAGCTTCTCTGCGTACTTCCGTACTTTACCCCGGCGGCAATCCCGGGACTCTTTATCGGATGCCTGCTGGCCAACTTCCTTGGCGGCGCGGCGGCTCTCGATGTGATCTTTGGAAGTATCGCGACCCTGATCGGTGCGGTAGGTTCCTATCTGCTTCGGAAAAACCGCTATCTGGTATCCGTTCCGCCGATCCTCGCGAACATGATCATTGTTCCGTGGGTGCTCCGTTTCGCATACGGTTCTGAGGACATGATCTGGTTTTCCACGATCACAGTCGGAATCGGAGAGATTCTGGCTATCGGTATTCTTGGACAGATCCTGTTATCCGTTCTGATCCGGTATCAGCATGTGATTTTTGGAAAAGCTGCAGCGTAAAATCAGTGATCCCGTATCTATTGGATGAGAAATTCAGTAGATGCGGGATTTTTGTGTAACAGGAAATTCCGAGGAATGCCCTGTTACATAAAAAGGCACTAACGTGCCAGAGATGTGCACTCGCGCGAAGATGTAGATTATCGCAAGCGACCGCGCGAATGTGCCAAGGCACATTCTTTTATAGAAAGTGCTGCACGGAAAAGAAAAGATTTGCGTAAATTTCGCCGCATGTTAATTTTTCCACGAGGATAGATTTTCTTTTGCTTTTGTGATATCATGTGTAAAAGACCGTGCATATTTAAACACATATTTTTTACGTGCTTAAATGTACACAGTATAAAAATATCTAAAATAGAGATCAAATATCCGGAAGGAGACTGCGATGTATCAAATCGATTTTAATAAACCAGAACATATTCACTTTATTGGCATTGGCGGAATCAGCATGAGCGGACTGGCTGAGATCCTGCTGGAGAGAGGATTCACAGTAAGCGGCTCTGATGCCCACGAGTCCGAGCTCACCGACAAGCTCACCGCCCACGGCGCAAAGATCGTCTACGGGCAGCGGGCGGAGAACATTACCGACGATATCGACGCTGTTGTATACACGGCAGCTGTTCACCCGGATAACCCGGAGTACGCGGCAGCAGCGGCAAAGAATCTCCCGATCCTCTCCAGAGCGGAGCTTCTCGGACAGCTCATGAAAAACTATGAGAAATCCATCGCTGTGTCCGGAACCCACGGAAAGACAACGACAACTTCCATGCTGACTGAGATCCTGATGGATGAAAAGAAGAACCCGACGATCTCCGTCGGCGGAATGCTGGACTCCATCGGCGGAAATATCCGTGTCGGAGGACCGGAGCTCTTCGTGACAGAGGCCTGTGAGTATACAAACAGCTTCCTGTCCTTCTTCCCGAACATGGAGATCATATTAAATATAGAAGCAGATCACCTCGATTTCTTCAAAGATATCGAAGATATCCGTCATTCCTTCCGGAAATTTGCGGAGCTTCTCCCGGCAAACGGCGTCTTGATCATCAACAGCGATATCCGCGACTATAAGGAGATCTGTGACGGACTTCCGATCAAGGTGATCACCGTCGGAAGTGATCCGGCAAAGAGCCACTACAGCGCCGCGGATGTGACATTCAACGAGAATGCCTGCGCGACATACACTCTCTTAGAAGACGGAAAAGCAATTGATACAATTACTCTGGGCGTTCCGGGAATTCACAATGTATACAATTCCCTGGCGGCCATCGCGGCGGCCCATGAGCTGGGAATCCGCGGCGAGGGGATCAGGAACGGACTCTTAAGATTTACGGGCACACACCGCAGATTCGAGAAAAAAGGCATGATCGGCGGCGTGACCGTCATTGATGACTACGCGCATCATCCGCAGGAGATCGCGGCGACTCTGGCAGCGGCGAAAAATTACCCACACCGTGAGATCTGGTGCGTCTTCCAGCCGCATACATATACGAGAACCAAGGCGCTGATGGAGGACTTTGCGAAGGCGTTATCCGCAGCGGACCATGTTGTTCTCGCGGACATCTATGCAGCCCGGGAGACGGACAATCTGGGAATCAGCTCTGAGACATTGGCGGAAAAGATCGCGGCACTCGGAACCGATACCCACTATTTCCCGAGTTTTGATGCGATCGAGACATTTCTTCTTGAAAATTGTGTCAACGGCGACCTGTTGATAACTATGGGGGCCGGAGATATTGTAAAAGTGGGCGAAAAGCTCCTTGGACAGTAAGTTATCCACATTATCCACAGAGTTTTCAACAGAAATCTGTTGAAGACCCTGTGGATTTTTTGATTTACATAACTGAAAATCGGGAAATGCCGGAAAGCCGGGGAAAATAAGGAATTATGGGGATTTTAAGAGCTTTTTTGACAGTTATGTAATGCGTTTATCCACGTTATCCACAATATCCACAATTAGAGTAGTGGATAATTCCGGCTATTTCATTTTTTGTGGGGGTATGTTATGATATTTCAAGATGAAAAGAGAGAATGAGTGTGCCGGAAAATGCGGTGCTGCCCGGAAGAACTGAAAATATGAGATGTAAGTGACTGATGGGGAGAATAACCGACAGGGCAGCAGGTGGATATATCAGGCAGATTTGAAACGGAACGTGAACATAAAGGGTGAAGTAAGAATGGGTTTAGGCTATAAAAATAACATCAATACGGCGATAACCGCCGTATCCAACACATTTATCGACGAATATATGGGGACAGCCAGCGGAGAATATGTAAAAGTGTACTTATATCTTCTGCGCCACGCCGGGGAAAATGTGGAGATCCCGGATATTGCAGAGGCATTGAATCATACGGAGGCGGATGTCCGTCGTGCTCTGGCTTACTGGGAACGCGCCGGTGTGCTTGCATCGGAGAAAGAAGAACCGGCGGCGGGCGAAGCTGCGGTTACGAGAGAGGATCTGACAGACGCTGGCTACATAACCCCGGAATCCCGGAGAAGTTACGGGGATTCTGATATGGAAGGAAGAATGCCGGAAGAGAGTGCGGCTGACAGCGGAAAACAACTGCAGGGCAGCGAACGCGGTATAGCAAAGCAGCCCGGAACGCTGGATATCCCGGATGCCGGAAACAGCTACGACCGTATGAAACGCTTATCCGCGGATGAGGAATTTTCGGCTCTTCTCTACGCGGTCCAGCAGTACCTCGGAAAGACCTTCAGCGCCATCGAGTGTGAGAAATTTGCTTATTTCTATGATGTTCTCCATATGTCCTGTGAACTTTTGGAGTATCTGGCGGAATACTGTGCCGAGGGCGGACACACCAGTATCCGATACATCGAAAAAGTGGCATTGAACTGGTATCAGGCCGGGATCCATACCCGTGATGAGGCGCGGGAACACTCTGTGAGGTACTCGAAAGATACCTCCGCAGTTATGAAGGCGTTCGGGATCATGGGCCGGAATGCGGGAACAGCAGAACAGGAATTTATACGCCGCTGGTTTAAGGAATTCGGTTTCGATTCCATGATCGTCACGGAGGCATGCAACAGGACTCTCACAGCCACGGGATCGGCAAGTTTTCCATACGCGGACAAGATCCTCGCCGGCTGGAAGGAAAACGGTGTGCGGACCTTACAGGACGTTGACGCCTTAGATAAACGCCGTCAGGAGAAACAGGCAAAGAAATCCGGCCCGGCATCGAGACAGACCCGGAACACATCGACGAACCGGTTCAACAACTTTGAACAACGGTCCTACAATTACGATGATTATGTCTGGGATGATATAAAGAACAGAAAATAAGGAGGCAGTGCGGATGGCACTCAGTAATTCCCAGTACGACGCGATCATGCGTGTCTACAATCAGAGACAGTTTCAGGACAAGCGCGAGCAGGATAAGCGGATCGCGGAAGTGTACGAGAAAGTTCCACAGGTAGAGGCACTGTCCGACGAGATCGCGGCGACTATGGCTCAGGCGGCGAGAAAGATTCTCGCCGGTGACCGCGCGGCGGCGGATCAGTTGAAAAAAGACGCGGAATTTCTAAAAGAGCAGAAAGCAATCTATTTAAAACAGAACGGATATCCGGCAAACTATCTGGAGCTCCAGTATGTTTGCCCGGACTGTAAGGATACGGGATACGCGGACGGAAAAAAATGCCACTGCTTCAAGCATATGGAGATCGAGATCCTGTACGACCAGTCGAATATCCGCGAAGTTCTGGAACGGGAGAATTTCGACACACTTTCTATGGCATACTATGACAGAAATCATGTGGACGAAAAGACAGGAATGACCGTCTATGACTATATGTCCAGGGTGATCAGGGAATGTAAGGAATATGTGGAAAACTTTAAAAATGAGAAAGGAAGTATCCTGTTCACCGGAAATACGGGCTGTGGAAAGACATTTCTGAGCAACTGTATCGCGCGGGAGCTGATCCGAAGATATTTTTCTGTGGTCTATCTCACGGCAACGGATATGTTCGATATTCTGGCAGGGAGCCGCTTCAGCGGAGGCGATGACGATGAGGCGAAGGACCGGGCGTCCTATATTCTGGATTGTGACCTCCTGATCATCGACGATCTTGGAACAGAATTGATCAATACATTCACGGCATCCCAGATGTTTTACTGTGTCAATGAGCGGCTGAATCGAAATAAGGGAACGATCATCTCCACAAACCTGACACTTGGCGAGCTTCAGGACGCGTTCACGGAGCGCGTGACATCAAGGATCATGAGCCGGTATAAGATCATACCATTGATTGGGGATGATCTCCGTCTTGTGCGCAGAGGATTTATGCGCAGAGGATAATAAAAACGTGCCGGATGGCCGGAGAAAAAAGGAAAATCCTGTCGGAGACGGCCGGAAATCCGGTTGACGGAGCGGGTGTATGGTGCTATAAATGAAATGTATGTACGCTGCAAAATGGGGAACCGGGTAAATACTGTGAAGAACAGGCAGACCGGAGAGCGGCGGATAAAAATATCAAATAATGAGTAGAAAAAACAGGGAGGAACAGGAATGCTGTACGAAGAAAAGCAGATTGAGACAATACCGGTTGGACCTTTAGGTCTGATTCCGCTGAAAAGCTGTGAGGATCTGGGTAAAAAGGTAGATGCCTGGCTGGTCGAGTGGAGAAAAGAAAGAGAGAGCGAGCATAAGACCACGATCGCTTTTGCTGGATACCAGAAAGATTCCTATATTATCGGCGCAAAGACTCCGCGTTTCGGCTCTGGTGAGGCAAAGGGAGAGCTGACAGAGTCTGTCCGCGGTGATGACCTCTATATTATGGTAGATGTCTGCAATTATAATATGACATACACGATGAACGGCTTAAAGAACCACATGTCTCCGGATGACCACTATCAGGATTTAAAGCGTGTGATCGCAGCCGTAGGCGGAAAGGGCAGAAGGATCAATGTGATCATGCCGTTCCTCTATGAGAGCCGCCAGCACAAGAGAACGGGCCGTGAGTCTTTAGACTGCGCAATGGCACTCCGCGAGCTCGTCGACATGGGTGTTGAGAATATCATCACCTTTGATGCCCATGATCCGCGTGTCCAGAACGCGATCCCGTTAAAGGGCTTTGAGACGGTACAGCCGACATATCAGTTTATCAAGCACCTGTTGAAGAATGAGAAGGATCTTCAGATCGACAGTGACCACATGATGGTCATCAGCCCGGATGAAGGCGGTATGGGACGTGCAGTCTTCTTTGCAAACGTTCTTGGACTGGATCTCGGTATGTTCTACAAGAGACGTGATTACACAAAGATCATCAACGGCCGTAACCCGATCGTTGCCCATGAATTCCTTGGCGCAAGCGTAGAGGGCAAAGACGTGATCATCGTTGATGATATGATCTCTTCCGGTGAGAGCATGCTCGACACCGCCAAAGAGTTAAAGAGAATGAAGGCAAGAAAAGTATTCATCTGCACAACCTTCGGCCTCTTCACGGGCGGCTTGAAGAAATTCGACGAATACTATGAGAATGGCATTATTGACCGGGTTCTGACAACAAATCTTATCTATCAGACACCGGAACTGCTTTCCAAGCCGTACTATATCAACGTGGATATGAGTAAATACATTGCTCTTATCATCGACAATTTAAACCATGACGCATCCTTGAGCGAGCTTCTGAACCCGACCGGAAGAATCAACCGGGTTCTGGCGAAGTATCGCGCTGGAGAAAGATAAAAAAGCGCCTGACGTTTATTTGGACTCCGAGGTTCGGAAAACGTCAGGCGCTTTTTGATGAAAAAAATATAAGGATCATGGCGGACTTGCAGGAAGTTGTTTTGACGTGATATACTTGTCTTGCTGAGTAAAAAAAGTGACGAATGATTTTTGGGAAGGCAGGAGTACGATGATGGAGATAAAGACTGGAATTTCCTTGCAGACAAAGCAGGTGCTCTCACAGATGCAGGTGGAGTCCTTAAATATTCTTGCTATGTCCATGGCAGAATTAAAGGATTTTCTGCAGAAGGAAGAAATTGAAAATCCACTGCTGGAGTTTTCGGCAGAGCGCGGAGAGGAGGCTGCGCCTGTTACATATAAGGAGACGGAACGGTTTTATAATGGTACAGAACGGGAAAACAGCCGGGAGAATGAGCTGTATGAGATCGAGGACAGCGAGAAGTCCATTGAGGATCTGGTAAACATGCAGCTTCACTGGAAGAAGATCAGCGAAACGGATCGGAAGATCGTGGATTTCTGCGTGCAGTCCATAGAACAGAGCGGATATTTTCTGATTCCGGTTCCGGAGATCGCAAAACGGTTAAATGTTCCGGAAGAACAGGCCGGGAAGGTTCTGTCCATGCTGAAGGAGCTGGAGCCGCAGGGGATTTTTGCGTCCGGACTTGAGGAATGCCTTCTGATTCAGGTTCAGGGGATGGATGAGGAAGAGATCTTGTCCGAAATGATAAAACATCATCTTCAGAATATCGCGGAGGGAAAGATCAGTACGATCTCGAGAGCACTGAAACTATCATCTGCGGAAGTGCGGAAGATGATCCATGTCATTAAAGAGCTGAATCCGCGCCCTCTGAACGGAATCGGTGGTGATAAGCCCCAGTATATTGTCCCGGATGTTCTTTTAAGCTATCAGGACGGGGTGTGGAACATCGAGCTGAATGATAAATGGACCGGAAATCTTCAGAGTAATGACTATTACATTCATATGATGGAAACGGCTCAGGATCAGGAATTAAAGTCATACTTTGAAAATAAGTTACGAAGGGCACGGTTTATTATAAATGCGGTGGAACAGCGGCGGGAGACACTTACAGCCATCACCAGAGAGATACTGAAACGTCAGGAGCCGTATTTTCTCGGAACGGGGCAGCTAAAGCCGATGACGCTGGAGGAGATCGCTGATGCGCTGGAGATCCACAAATCTACGGTCAGCCGGGCGATCCGTGACAAGTATCTGAGGGTACCGTCGGGATGTTTCCTGTTCCGCAGCCTGTTTACAACAGGGATCCCATCGGGAGATGGAAATGGCGACGTGAGCAGAAATGCCGTGAAAGCGAAATTGAAGGAACTCGTTGCTGCGGAGGACAAGAAAAAACCGTGGAGCGATGAACAGCTTGCCGGACTATTACAGGATGCTGGAATGCCGATCTCAAGACGTACGGTCGCCAAATACCGTATGGAGTTGGGAATCGGTGGGGCGTTTCAGAGGAAAGATGGATGAGGGAACATATTTCGGAATCCGTTTGCACAGCGCGGGACATTTTTAGAAATGAGCACATCAGCAGCTAAAAACGATAAAGCGCTGAAATAAAAAGATGCGGTCAGGGATGCGGCAGCCTGATTTTACCGGAATCGGTATAGGGCAAATGTCGTGAGAAAAATACGTTTGAGGGAGAAAATCATGTCATTCAATTACAAGAGTCTACTTCCGACACCGGCACAGATCAAAGCGGAATTCCCGCTGACACCGGAGTGTGTGGAATTAAAAGTGGCAAGAGATAAAGAAGTTGCGGATGTCATCACAGGAAAGAGCGAAAAGTTCCTCGTAATTATCGGACCGTGTTCCGCGGACCGCGAGGACGCTGTATGCGAGTATATGAGCCGCCTTGCGAAGGTCAATGAGCAGGTAAAGGATAAACTTGTGATCGTACCGCGTGTATACACGAACAAACCGCGTACCACCGGCGGCGGCTACAAGGGAATGCTTCATCAGCCGGATCCGGAGAAGAAGCCGAATATGTACGAAGGACTCGTTGCGATCCGTAAGCTTCATATGCGCGTGATCGAGGATTATGGATTTACAACCGCTGACGAAATGCTGTACCCGGAAAATTACAGCTATCTTTCCGACGTACTTTCTTACGTTGCGATTGGCGCGCGCTCCGTTGAGAACCAGCAGCACCGCCTTGTATCCAGCGGCATGGATGTCCCGGTCGGAATGAAGAACCCGACCAGCGGTGATCTCGGGGTTATGTTAAATGCGGTCTATGCTGCCCAGCATGGCCACGATTTTATTTACCGTACATGGGAAGTTGAGACAAAGGGCAATCCGCTTGCGCACACGATCTTAAGAGGCGCAGTCAGCAAACATGGCCAGTGTCTGCCGAACTATCACTACGAGGATCTGGAGCTTCTCTACAGCCTGTATCAGGAGCGGGAACTGTTGAATCCGGCCTGCATCGTTGACGCAAACCACTCCAACTCCAACAAGCGTTATATGGAGCAGATCCGTATCGTGAAGGAAGTTCTTCACAGCCGCCGTCACTCAGAGGAGATCCACAACTTTATCAAGGGCGTTATGGTCGAGAGCTACTTAGAGCCGGGCAGCCAGAAGATCGGCGAGCATATTTATGGAAAATCCATCACGGATCCATGTCTTGGATGGGATGATACGGAGAAGCTGATCTATGACATTGCGGATGAGATCAAATAAGAGATAGAACTTATCGGTATCAGCGCGCGGAAAGAGTGCGAGAGAACAGAAAACAGAACAATGAAAGCCATCGGAATGAAGAATGAAAGTTACCATTCCGGTGGCTTTTTATGTAATTAGGAAATTATGAGGAATGATGTGTATTCGCGCGAGGATATAGATCGTTACAAGCGACCGCGCGAGACGCTCGGATGTGCCAAGGCACATCCTTTTGCATAAGATTATTTGATTACGCTCGTATCCTGCAGAGCTTTCTGCGAAAAGTCTCTCTCGTAAAAAAAGATATACTGCTGCAGCACACCCGCGAATCCCGGATATTTCGAGAAGTTCTCCTCGATCAGCGCCTCGCAGAGCCGCGTTTCCGGGACATGCCCGGTACAGTGGCTTTTCGGGGCGTACTCCCGCAGCAGGATCTTTTTGATCCAGGTGTCCACCGGGAAAGCGCCGATATGGTGAAGGCCGAAGAGACAGATGCAGTTGGCAACCTTGACGCCGATTCCGTAGCAGGAGAGGAGAACTTCCATGGAGTCAGCGTAATTCAGTTTCATCAGGCGGTCAAGATCCAGCTTACCGGAGCAGACATCCTCGCAGGTCCGCTTGATATATTTTGCGCGGTAGCCAAGCTTTAAGGCAAGAAGGTCATCCAGAGAGGCACGGTTTAACTCTTCAGGGGATGGAAAAGCATAATAGTATCCAGAGACAGTCGGCGGAATTTTATTTCGCGTCCCATATTTTTCGCTCAGCGCTTCCACCAGTGCCCGGATCGCAGGGATCGTTTTCTGCTGTGAGATAATAAATGTGATGATCATCTCCCAGAGATCCTGATTCAGGATCCGTATCCCGCTGCCGAAAGCTGCCGCCCTTGAGAGATAATCATCCATCGGATCGATCGCCCGGATATAAGTGTCATAATCCGTCTTAAGGTCAAAATAGTGTTCCCAGAATGCAAACTCATCATTTGGACAGTGAAAAGTTACCTCGTCTCCAGTTTGCTCTACAATAAGAAAATGTCCGCTGCTGATGACCCGGTAAGCTGCCTGTGAACGGTTCGGATCACACGGAACCATGCGGAAACACTGCCCGGAGTCGGCGATCTGACGGAGGTTGAAGTTTTTTAAAGCTTTTGTGATCATAAAGTCTCCATAAAGATGTATGAAATAGTTCCCGGATAAAGCGGGAAAGTATTTGAAGTTCGATGCAAAATGCGGGAACTACAGGTATCAAAAATACCACCCGGCAGGAAGTTCCAGCGGGTGGTAAAAATGAATTGCATATTTCAGTCTGGCGGAAGAAAAATTACTGCTCAGCCTTCTTATTCGCTTTCGCCTGAAACTTTTCGTTCTGGATAATGAAGCGCTCGTGGCGGCCTCCGCCGATCTTTCCTTTGGCATCGTAAGCGGCAACATCAAAAACGAGACGGCGTCCGTCTACCTCGACAAGTTCTGTCTCGCACCATACGGTCATTCCAAGCGGTGTCGGTGCGTCGTGTGTCACGTTTAAGAGTGTACCCACGGTACCGCAGCCCTCGTCGAGCTGATCAGCAACGCTCATCCAGGCGGTCTTTTCCATTAAAGCGGTCATAGCCGGTGTCGCGAACACGTCGAGTGTGCCGCTTCCCATTGTTTTTGCGGAGTTTGCGTCAGAGACAACAACCTCCTGTCTTCCTTTTATTCCAGTTTCCAGCATAAGTTTGTCCTCCATGATTAAATGAATACCGTAACTGTTCAGTACCCTCACAGTTACGCGCAAAAATCCATTCTAAATCGGCTGTGTCGATAGGATTTTTGCCTTCTAGTCTAAGTTTTCTTACGGTCAGCGCAGTAAATGCGCAGACCTACTGAATAGTTACTGAATACCACAGTTTACAATACCGGAGATCCTGACAGTGACAGCAAAGATCCGGGATTTAAACCGGGGAAGTGTGATCAGCGCGGCGTTTTCCCGCCTGACACTGACATATAAAGTATAGAATACTTGTACACGAATTGCAAGAAAAAGACTTACTGGTCTGTGATCATTTTTTTCAGATTCTCAAAAAGCTCCAGATCGGATTTTGTCACACGGATGTTGGAGGCGAGTTCTTTGCCGTCCGGTTCGATAACCTTAAATTCGATGATCATGTTTTCCTGAATGCCATGTTTGTAGACCGCGCGCCAGAAAGCCGGGAATTTCGGATGGTTTCTGGTAAAGGTCTGCCAGGAGTTTTTGAACTGCAGAAACATCATTGGGTTTATACTCAAAATATTTTCCTCTTTCTTAAAATTGTGTTTCGGATAGTCACGCAGCGGGGCGGCTGGACGCCGAGTAACATGCTGCTGGATTCCAGTATAAAATATTTGAGCAGGAATTGCAAGATGTGGGAATAGTATGCTACAATTAGCACAGCGGTGGATTTTGCCGATTTGGAATGCGAAGCATCGGCAAAAAGATGGTCAGGCAGTTGTAAAGGAGGGATACGATGTTGGAGGACGCAAAAAAACGGATGGCCGAAAATGTCATTTGTAATTTGGAAAAAAGAAATATGGAGGGAATCTATTGCCGGGATAAGAAAGAGGCAGTGGAAACGATCCTCTCGCTGATCGAACCCGGTGCTTCCATCGGCTGGGGCGGCTCGGCATCGATCCGGGAGCTGGGAATTCTGGCTGAATTGGAAAAATCCGGGCATGAGATGCGGGATTACCCGATGAAAGATAAAGAGACGATGGGAAATCCGTCATATCTCGGCTCCTGCAGTGCGGACTGTTTCCTTATGGGAACAAATGCGATCACCGTAAAAGGCGAACTGGTCAATATTGACGGTGCGGGAAACCGTGTGGCCTGTCTGATTCATGGACCAAAGCAGGTGATCATTGTTGTCGGAATGAATAAGATAGTGCGGAGTATTGAGGATGGGATCGACCGGATCCAGACGCAGGCTTGTCCGATCATTGCAGATGCTACCGGCCGGAAAACGCCATGTGGTGTAAAGGGAGTCTGCATGGACTGCCAGTCCCCCGACTGCATGTGCTGTTCGATCGTTGTTACACGGAGATCCCGATATGACGGACGGATCAAGGTTGTGATCGTTGGGGAAAATTTAGGCTATTAAAATAAGATTACTGGAGGAACCCAATGTTTTTTATTGGAGGAATTACTCAGGGGACAAAAGAGCTTGTTTATAACGCGGCGGCGATGATCTGTGGCCGCTGCGGGAGATATGGACGGTATCAGGTGTTTATGACCTATATGTGCCTGTCCTTTTTCTTTATTCCGATCTTTAAATGGGGACGGAAATATTATGTGAAGACGAGCTGCTGCGGGACCGTTTACCAGCTGGACGAGGAAGTCGGAAAGCGGATCGCCGCAGGAGAGGATGTGCCGATCCGGGAGGAAGACCTTACCCTTGTTTCAGAGGGGCATGATGCCCCGGCCTGGGATGTGCCGGTGAAGCGGTGTTCAAACTGTGGCTATGAGACGAAAGAAAATTTTGACTATTGCCCGAAGTGCGGAAAGAGGTTTTAAGACATGAAGATCACATACATTCATCACAGCGCATTTCTTGTGGAGACGGAATCGGCGTATCTGGTGTTTGACTATTTTCAGGGAAAACTGCCGGAGTTTTCTGAGGAAAAGCCGCTCTATGTGTTCGCCAGTCACAGACATCCGGATCATTTTTCAAAGGTGATTTTTGAACTGGAGGAGAAACATCCGAAGATCCATTATATTCTGGCATTTGATATCTGGAGTAAGCGGGTTCCGGAATCTTGTAAAGGAAAGACAGAATTTTTAAATCCGGGACAGATCCTGAAGGATGGGACACTGAAGGTCGAGGGATTTAAGTCCACGGATGAGGGCGTCGCGTTCTGGTGCAGTGTGGATGGTCTGGAGATCTACCATGCAGGCGACCTGAATCACTGGTACTGGGATGGGGAAGATCCGCAGTGGAATAAGAATATGACGAAGGCTTACCGGGAGGAGATCGCAAAGATGCATGGCAGGAAGGCGGATATTGCGTTCCTGCCGCTGGATCCGAGACTCGGTGAATATTTTTACCTGGGAATCGATGATTTTGTGAAGGAAGTTGACGCGAAACGTATTTTCCCGATGCACTTCTGGGGGGAATACGATGTGGCGGACCGTCTGAAAAAAATGCCGTGTTCGGTGGGATACCGTGACAGGATCGTTGAGATCCATGAAGAGGGAGAAAGCTGGGAAATCTGAGAGGGAGAATAAAATGCGGCCTGCGACCTCGATGAATATCGGAAAAATGAAGGATGAAGAAGCGAAAAGAGAACGGTTACCTTTCTGGTATGTTACATTACCTGGAATTCCGGAGTACGAAAAAGAAATGATAGAGAAATCTTTGAAACAAGTATAAATTGAGAGGAGAATACCATGAAATTCACATTTGCGCACAATAATTTTAATGTAACAGACCTTGACAAGTCCTTAAAATTCTATGAGGAAGCTCTTGGATTAAAGGAAGTAAGAAGAAAAGAAGCGGCGGACGGGAGCTTTATCCTGGTTTACCTCGGAGACGGCGTGACACCGCACCAGCTGGAACTCACATGGCTCAGGGACTGGGAGAAGGATCACTATGATCTTGGAGATAACGAGTTCCATCTTGCATTCCGGGTAGATGATTTTGAGGCGGCTCACGCAAAGCACAAAGAGATGGGATGCATCTGCTTTGAAAACGAGAAGATGGGGATCTACTTTATCACAGATCCGGATAATTACTGGCTGGAGATCGTGCCGACAAGAAAGTGATAAAAAGGTCCGACGGCCAGATATATGAAAATTCACACATCAGGCAGAGATGAAGGAAAACATTCTCGCTGAAAAGAAAAACAGCAGCCGGTCAGAGATAGGAAACATAGAAACAGATAAAACAGGAGGAGCTAAGATGATTCTGATTAAAAACGGACGTGTGGTAGATGCAAAGAGCAATACAGACGAGATCCTGGACGTTGTCCTTGAGGGCGGAAAGATAAAGACCATCGGAAAAGTGGAAGATGACGGAAGCTATGAGCAGGTGATCGACGCAGACGGCTGTGTCGTAGCGCCGGGCCTCATTGACGTCCATGTTCACTTCCGTGATCCGGGACTTACATACAAAGAGGATATCCAGACAGGTTCCGCCGCAGCGAAAAAAGGCGGATACACAACGGTTGTCACCATGGCAAATACAAAACCGCCGGTAGACAATGTGGAAACCGTAAAATATATCATCGAAGAAGGAAAGAAGACAGGAATCAATGTTCTTCCTGCCGCATGCGTTTCTGTTGGAATGAAGGGGCAGGAGCTCACGGATATGGACGCCTTAAAGGCAGCAGGAGCCGTTGGATTTACGGACGATGGAATCCCGCTGATGAACGAGAAACTCGTCTACGAGGCCATGAAGAAGGCGAAAGAGCTAAATGTACCGCTGAGCTTCCATGAGGAAGACCCGGCATTCATCTCCGAGAACGGAATCAACGCAGGTGCAGTCGCAAAAGAGCTTGGAATCACAGGTTCCCCGGCACTTGCCGAGGATTCTCTCGTGGCTCGTGACTGCATGATCGCCCTGCACACAGGCGCGTCAGTCAATATCCAGCATATCAGCTCCGCCACATCTGTAAAGGCTGTGAAGCTTGCGAAAGAGCTTGGCGCAAATGTGACAGCGGAGGTCACACCTCACCATTTCACATTAGATGAGACGGCTGTTTTAGAACATGGCGCAATGGCGAAGATGAACCCGCCGTTAAGAACCGCGAAGGACCGCGAGGGCATTATCGAAGGAATCAAGGACGGCTCCATCGATATGATCGCCACCGACCACGCTCCGCACAGCGCGGAGGAAAAGGCAGTGCTCCCGGTATGGAAAGCACCGAGTGGAATCATTGGTCTTGAGACTGCTCTCGGCCTTGCGGTGACAGAGCTTGTGAAGAAAGGCCACCTGACTACCATGCAGCTTGTGGAGAAGATGTGCGTGAATCCGGCGAAGCTGTATCACTTTGATAAGGGATATCTAACAGAGGGCGGGGATGCCGATATCGTGATCTTCAATGAGAACGAGGAATGGACCGTTACAGATGATGAGATCGCGTCCAAGTCCCACAACACGCCGTTTATCGGAACAAAACTTTTTGGACGTGTGAAGTATACGATCTGCGGTGGAAATATTGTATACAAAGATTGATAAGAGAACAGGAGAAAACAAGTCATGAAAAAATACCAGGTGCTTCTTTTTGATGTGGATGGAACACTTCTGGATTTCGACAAGGCAGAGATGATCGGCATCGAGCGGGTACTTACCCATTTCGGCGTGCCGGCCACTGAGGAGAACATGCAGAAGTATCATCATTTAAATAAAAGCTACTGGCAGAAGTTGGAGCGCGGGGAACTTACGAGGGAGCAGGTGCTGAGCCTGAGATTTGAGGACTATTTTAAGGATTTCGGGATCACCGTAAATGGCGCGGAAGTCGACGGCCTGTACCGCCGGACATTAAACGAGAGCGCATTCCTCTTAAATGGGGCCATGGAGCTTCTTGACAGCTTAAAGGATCGCTATGAGCTTCATATCGTTACAAACGGTGTCGCTGAGACCCAGTATAAACGTCTCGCGGCAGCAGGCCTGGACAAGCTGTTTAAGGGAATCTACGTTTCCGAGGAATCCGGATACCAGAAACCGCAGCAGGAGTATTTCGATTACTGCTTTGAAAAGATGGGCAGAAACGACGTGGAGAACATGCTGATCATCGGTGACTCCCTGACTTCTGACATCCGTGGAGGAAACAATGCCGGAATCGATACTCTGTGGTACAATCCGCACCATCAGGAGAATACAGCCGGTGTGCATGTGGATTACGAGACGGATACGCTGGAAAAGATAGGTGAGATGCTGAGTTAATTTCGGAAAGACAGCAGCAGGCAATTTTCTGAAAAGTTATGTAAACTAAAAGCACCTGGAACGAGATAAAATCCATTTGAAGGCTGGCTTTAATGCCGGTATCTTTCAAAATTGCAAAAAGTCATAGCAATACTGAGAAATATTGTCAGACATCTTGACAAATACGAGGATTTTTCTTATAATTAAGCTTTCCCGGAGAGCATTGTCCGCCGCATACGGATCCGGTGAAGGGACAGAAAGAGCGGCGGCGAATATATAGAAATGAGGGGTGTATTTCATGAACAAGAACACGACAGATATCACATTATCGGCTTATTTTAATGACATTGTAATCGGATACTACGAGGACGAGGATCTGGTAAAACAGTTTGGAAGACAGCTTGGTTTCGACGTGGATATGGACACCTTTATGGCGGTATCTTTCCAGTATCCGTCTGATATGAATGTAAAACCGGAAGACCGTGAGAAGCTCACAGACGCGGCAAACGCGATCATCGCTCTCTCCGATATCAACAAGAAGATCGGTGGAAAGCAGATTATCACCTGCGATAGCGGTGCATGCGTGATCCTGATCATGAACGACAAATCCGCAATGCGTGACCTGATCCCGCAGATCAAGGAGACAGCACTTGAGCAGGTAGAAAAGATCAATTCTGACAGAAAGATCCGCGTCGGCATCGGTACGATCGAGAGCGGAATCAAGGGAATCAAGCATACATACAGCAATGCCCAGGATGCGGTAAAGGCCGGCGAGATCTTCAAGAAAGACCGTGTGATCCTTGAATACATGGGAATGGAGATCTACAGCAGTATCAACCAGATGGTTGTAAACTTCGGCGACCGCCTGACCAGAACCGTATTAAAACAGCTCGGTGAGACAGAGAAGCGGGTTCTCGCGAAATACTACAAATGCAAAGAGGACATCGCTGAGACTGCAAGACAGCTTGGAATGTCTGAGGATGATGTAAAAACAAGCTTAAATATGGTCCGCATCAATACCGGACTTGACGTAAACGATACGGAGGATAACTTCAAGCTCCACTTTATCATGATCGCGAAGAAAGTTCTTGAAAACGACGAGAGAATCAAGAAAAATCGCTGATCGAACAGGACTCGCAGCTATGGAGAGACGGGGCAGAAGGGGATATACATTATGAAGACAATGCTGGAACGCGGAGCCGGAATTTTAATGCCGGTGTCAAGTTTACCGTCACCTTACGGGATCGGTACATTTGGCAGTGCGGCCTATGAATTCGTGGACTTTTTAAAAAAGGCAAGACAGAAATACTGGCAGGTTCTGCCGGTTGGACCGACAAGCTATGGGGACAGCCCGTACCAGTCATTTTCCGCGTTTGCGGGGAATCCGTATTTTATTGATCTGGACACACTGGTGAAAGAGGAACTTCTCACACAGGATGAGATTAACGCCTGCTACTGGGGCGATAATCCGACCCAGGTGGCATATGATGCAGTGTTCTGGTACCGTTTCCCGCTGCTTAAAAAAGCGTATGCGAGAAGTGAGTACCGGGAGGAGCAGGGCTATGAGAAGTTCTGCATGGACAGCTGGTACTGGCTGAACGATTACGCGTTCTACATGGCACTAAAGTTCCATTTTGATAATAAAGAATGGCTGGCCTGGCCGGAAGACATCCGCTTCCGCAAAAAAGAGGCAGTGGAGTCCTACCGTGAGGAGTTAAAGGACGAGATCGACTTCTGGAAATTTCTGCAGTATAAGTTTTACCAGCAGTGGGGAAAACTCCGCGCATACGCGAATGAACAGGGAATCTCCATCATCGGTGATATTCCGATCTATGTGGCGCTTGACAGTGCGGACGTCTGGACACATCCGGAATTATTCCTTCTGGACGAGGAGAACCTGACCCCGCTCAAGGTTGCCGGAGTTCCGCCGGATGCCTTCAGTGAGACGGGACAGCTTTGGGGCAACCCGCTGTATCGCTGGGATGTCCAGGAAAAAACGGATTTTGCATGGTGGAAAGAGCGTATGAAAGCGTCCGCCCGCCTGTATGATGTAGTCCGCATCGACCACTTTATCGGCGTGACCCAGTATTACGCGATCCCGGCCGGATCCGAGGACGGAAAGACCGGAGAATGGTTAAAGGGACCGGGAAAGAAACTCACGGATGCGATCAACATGGTCATCGGTGACACGAAGATCATCGCGGAGGACCTCGGGATCTTTGTTCCGGAAGTCAAGGAACTCCTCGAGGAGACCGGTTATCCGGGAATGAAGATCATCGAGTTTGCATTCAGCGGTGACCGCTTCAATGAGCATCTCCCGCATATGTACTCTCCGAATTCTGTCGTTTACGGCGGAACCCACGACAATGAGACTCTGGTGGGCTATTTTAAGCCGGAAGCGCGCCAGTGGTGGGAATTACAGTACATCGCGGATTACATGGGCGTCTCCCATCAGCATGAGGTCGTAGACAAGGTCCTGAAGACCGCCTATGCGTCTGTCGCGAGCGTTGTCATCTTCCAGGCTCAGGATATCCTGAAACTGGACAACTGGGCGAGAATGAACACGCCGGGTACGGTCGGAAATAACTGGAGATGGAGAATGAAACCGGGCGAATTGAACCAGGATCACATCAACCATCTTTCATGGCTTGTAGATACATTTGGACGGTTCTGACGGTGCAGTCACAGGACAAAAATACCGAGTGACAGAGTCGGCTTTTGTCGATAAAAACAGATGTGTGCCGTACGCGGTACAGTGCCGGAAAATAAGGAAAAACGGGCGGTTTGTAAGGGGAAAACAGACCGCCCGTTTCTTGGAAATTCGATTGACACCGGACCGGAATTGTGATATTGTTAAGTTAATTCCGATGCACTATTGAACTCACATGTTTTTGTAAGTCATTTGCGCGATACGATGAATTACAAAAGCATGTGAGTTTTTTGAAATAAAGACCATCAGCGATGTGTGGAGATTTCCAGTAGGGCTTAGTACGGAAAAATTCAATTTTTTATGGAGGTACCAAAATGAACAACGGTACAGTTAAGTGGTTCAATTCTGAGAAAGGCTACGGATTCATCTCCAACGACAACGGCGGCGACGACGTATTCGTACACTTCTCCGCAATCGTAGGCGACGGCTTCAAGACTCTTGAAGAGGGCCAGAAGGTTACTTTCGACACAGAGCAGGATCCGAAGAACAGCAAGAAGCTTCGCGCTGTTAACGTAGTTAAACTCTAATTCGAATAAAAGAGAAAACAAAGAGCTGCCGTTCCAGAACTGACTGGGACGGCAGCTTTTTTGTTTGACAGGAAATTCCGATGGAACTTCCTGTCAAACAAAAAGGCACTGTGTGCCTAAGATGCGCACTCGCGCGAAGATGAAGGCTGTCGCAAGCGACCGCGCTCGGCGCGAGAATGTGCCGAGGCACATTCTTTTTTTTGCACACATGCGAATCTGAAGATAAAAAACAGGCTTTTTTCAAGAAAAGCCTTGCAAAATGCGGCATTTCCTAATAGAATAAGAAGGACTTTGGTAACTGCTCGGCTTGATTTTATGATTTGTGGACAGTTGCTATTTTGATTATGCCCGGATATATCGATCTGCGGCAGAGTGTTTGTGCCCGGCGCGGGATGCGCTAAGGCGCATTTTGTGTTATGATCCACATTGTACGTGGATCCGTAAGTATTTCACAGGTACCCCTTGTCAGTCAAAAGGAGATTTAGAAAATGATTAGTGCAAATAATGTGACACTCCGTGTCGGCAAAAAAGCTTTATTTGAAGACGTAAACATTAAATTTACAGAAGGAAACTGCTACGGTCTCATCGGTGCCAACGGTGCCGGAAAGTCCACGTTCTTAAAGATCTTATCCGGTCAACTCGAACCGACAAACGGTGAGGTTGTGATCACTCCGGGCCAGCGTCTTTCTTTCTTACAGCAGGACCACTTTAAATACGACGAATATACAGTTCTTGATACCGTTATCATGGGCAACAAGCGCCTCTACGATATCATGAAGGAAAAAGACGCGATCTACGCAAAAGAAGAGTTCACTGATGAGGACGGGATCAAGGCAGCAGAACTTGAGGGCGAGTTCGCAACAATGAACGGGTGGGAAGCAGAGTCTGACGCTGAGAACCTCTTAAACGGTCTCGGAATCGAGACAGAGCTCCACTACAAAATGATGAAAGACCTCCTCGGCGCGCAGAAGGTCAAGGTTCTCCTCGCACAGGCGTTATTCGGCAACCCGGATATCCTGCTCCTCGACGAGCCGACCAACCACCTGGATCTCGATGCGATCGCATGGCTCGAGGAGTTCCTGATCAACTTCGAGAACACGGTCATCGTTGTATCCCATGACCGTTACTTCTTAAACAAGGTCTGCACACAGATCGCTGATATCGACTACGGTAAGATTCAGCTCTATGCCGGAAACTACGACTTCTGGTTCGAGTCCAGCCAGTTAATGATCAAGCAGATGAAGGAAGCAAACAGAAAGAAAGAGGAGAAGATCAAAGAGTTACAGGAGTTCATCCAGAGATTCTCTGCGAACGCTTCCAAGTCCAAACAGGCGACATCCAGAAAACGTGCCTTAGAGAAGATCGAGCTCGATGAGATCCGTCCGTCCAGCAGAAAATACCCGTATATCGACTTCCGCCCGGCGCGTGAGATCGGTAATGAAGTGCTTTCTGTTGAAGGACTTACAAAGACGATCGACGGTGTAAAGGTTCTCGACAACATCTCCTTTACACTCGGAAGAGAAGATAAAGTTGCACTTGTAGGCCCGAACGAGATCGCGAAGACAACACTCTTCAAGATCCTTGCAGGCGAGATGGAGCCGGATTCCGGAAGCTACAAATGGGGTCTCACAACGACTCAGGCGTACTTCCCGAAGGACAACAGCGCCGAGTTCAACAACGATGATACGATCGTAGACTGGCTGACCCAGTATTCCCCGGAAAAGGATGTTACTTATGTCCGCGGATTCCTCGGAAGAATGCTGTTTGCCGGTGAAGACGGTGTGAAGAAGGTAAAAGTTCTCTCCGGTGGTGAGAAAGTGCGCTGTATGCTCTCCAAGATGATGATCTCCGGCGCGAACGTGCTGATGTTCGATGAGCCGACTGACCATCTCGACATGGAGTCCATCACTGCGTTGAACAACGGAATGAAGAAGTTCCCGGGTGTGATCATCTTCTCCTCCCGTGACCACCAGGTTGTAGAGACAACTGCAAACCGTATCATGGAGATCGTCAACGGACAGCTGATCGATAAGATCACAACCTACGACGAGTACCTTGAGAGCGATGAGATGGCGAGAAAGAGATTCACATATACTCTTACTGAGAGCGAAGAGAATGATGACTGATCTTGCGGCCTGACTGATCTGCTATAAAAATCAGCAGCGTGTAAAAATAAAAAAAGAGCACAGGTTCTGTGGATTCCATGGATTAAACTAAGGAATCTATAGAGCCTGTGCTTTTTTGATCAAATCAGTTTTTCCCGGCTTTTGCCAGGATCCCCTTCATTGAAACGATATATACGATGGCCGATACGACCGGTCCGGCGATATCGGAGACCGGTTCTGCAAAGAATGCCGCTTCCGCGCCGAACATTGCAGGAAGCAGGAACAGGGAGACGAAATATAAGCCCTTTCGGAAGAATGAGAGCGGCAGAGCGACCTGTACCTGACCGAGCCCGGTGAAACCGTCGACGATCTCATACTGGAACGCCAGCGGGATGATTGCGAGCGTGAAGATCCGGATCGCCCGGAGCGCCTCAGCGGCAACCGTCGGATCGGATGTAAAGAGACGGACGAACAGGCCGCCGACGGTGCGTGCGAGGATAAACAGCAAGGTGGTGTACGCCGCTGCCAGGATAAAGATATATTTCTGGGCACCTTTTACGCGGTCGGTGTTTCCTGCTCCGAAATTGTAAGCGAGGACCGCCTGGGTTCCGCTCGTGATGCCCCCGAGAGGCATAGTGACGACCAGCATGAAGCTCTGCGCGATCGTCGCGCAGGTGATGAGAAGATCGCCGCGTGCCGCACCGCCGTATTTCTGAAGGATCGCGTTCATCGTGATGATCATGACATTGTCCATCGCGATGATGATGAATGGGGTGAAGCCGATCGTCAGGATCCTGCGTATCAGCCGCCAGTCATAACCGCCGAAAGTGATGCGTACCGGCACAGTCTTTCCGAAGAGCGTTTTCAGCACGAAGGCGCAGCTTGCCGTCTGGGAGAGGACTGTTGCCGTCGCGGCGCCGGAGACACCCATGTGAAAACCGAAGATAAATACAGGATCCAGGACAATATTTAACACCGCACCGATGATGACGGAGTACATACCGGTTTTCGCAAATCCCTGACAGATGATAAACTGATTCATGCCGGTTGACATGAGCGCGAATACGGTCCCTGTCAGATAGATCGTAAAGTACGCGTTTGCGTAGGGCAGTGTGGTGTCGCTCGCACCGAAATACCGCAGCATCGGGATCCGGATCGGGTAGATACAGGCGACCATGAGGACAGAACACAGCGCGAGCATTAAAAAACAGTTGGCGAGGATCCGTTCGGCGGCCTTGTTATCGCCTTGTCCCATCTTCATGCTCATAAGCGGGGCGCCGCCGATCCCGACGAGAAATGCGACGGAGCCGATCATCGTCACAACGGGACCGCAGACACCGGCCCCGGCGAGCGCCATATCGCCGGAAACAGGGATGTTTCCGATATACATGCGGTCAACGATGCTGTAAAGAACGCTGACAAACTGCGCCAGCATACTGGGGACCGCGATGCGGATCACAAGTTTTTTTATATTGTCACGGCCGAGATCATTTTCTGCTGCCATAATTACCTCCTGATGATTTACTCCAGGTCGAAAACAGGATGTGTGTAAGACCTGGTGTGATCCCGATCAGTGCAGGCTGAGATCAGCTGCATGTGGCTGTAAAAGACCTCTGAATGTGTCGGAACATGATCTTTTTCAGGATCACAGCCCATAGAGTATAGCACGATTTCCGGAAGCGGTAAATGGAATGAAAGAAGATTGTAAATTACTTTTTTCCGGGAAGAAAGATCTGGATGCGGCGGCATTTGTCAACAATGGGACAAAGAAATGTAAACTATAAAACAAAAACAAGTTGACAAATGGACGAAACATGCGTATGATATGGGAAGAGTCAATCATAACAATTCCATCTTGAGATACATATGCCGGAATGCGGAATCCAGAAGATCCACAGTTCAGATCACGGCAGCGGAAACGATGGATGTTGGGAGGAAAATAAAAATGGAAAACACAGCAGCAAAACACCACATATCAACTGCACAGATGACGGTGACAGCGCTGATGACAGCGATCACCTGTATTCTTGCCCCGATGGCACTTCCGATCCCGGTAAGCCCGGTACCGATCAGTCTGACAAACCTGGTGATCTTCTTTATGGCATATATTCTTGGAACAAAGCTTTCTGTAGTGAGCTATGTCTTATATCTGCTCCTGGGAACCGTAGGACTTCCGGTATTCTCCGGATTTTCCGGCGGTGTCGGCAAGCTTCTCGGACCGACCGGCGGATATCTCATTGGTTTCATCTTCCTTGCAGCGATCTCCGGCTTCTTCGTTGAGAAGTTCCCGGCAAAGATCTATATGCATGTGATCGGCATGATCCTCGGTATGGCAGTCTGCTACGCATTTGGTACGGCATGGCTTGCAGGCCAGCTTGGAATGAGCTTTGTCGCAGGACTCGGAGTCGGCGTGATCCCGTATCTTCCGGGCGATACCGCAAAGATCATCATCGCGATCATCGCAGGACCGCAGATCCGCAAGGCAGTATCCAGATTCATGTAGGTATTTCATAAAACTCATATACATCTAAAAAAGTCCGCAGCAATTTTTATGCTGCGGACTTTTTGATGACCGGGGAAATTTGCGGAATCTCCGATCCGGACAAAACCGGATCAATATCCGTAAGCCAGTGCGCCTCCATCAACCGCGAAATCCTGCCCGGTGATGTAGGTGGCACCGTCGCTGATCAGGAACTTAGCCATTGCACCGAGATCCCTGGTATCGCCGAACGCATGAACCGGCATTCTTGCGAGGATCGCGGCTTTTCTTTCTGGAGTCATGACCTGCTTGTTCATCTCACTCGGGAACCAGCCCGGCGCGATGCTGTTGACACAGATGTTGTCGTTTGCCCACTCGATGGCGAGCCCGCGTGTCAGACCGCAGACCGCAGATTTGCTGACGCAGTACGGAACGACTTCGGTGAAGCCGAGATGCGCGGCCATGCTGCTGATATTGATGATGCGTCCTTTATGTTTACTCTCTTTTAAATACGGGTAGCAGATCTGGCTCAATGCGAACAGACTTGTCACGTCCACATCCAGGATCTTTTTAAAGTCATCCATCGGGAAAACTTCCGCGCGTGCCTTTTTGGTGATCCCGGCATTGTTTACGAGAAAATCGAGACCGGATTTTCCTGCGATCTCTCCGATCAGCTTTTTCATTGCATCATAATCCGTGACATCTCCCTTTACATGGATCACGCCGGGAGCAGACGGCGCAAGACCTTCTTTTTCCTTTCCGGTACGGCTGATCACATATACGGTTGCCCCGTTTTCGGCCAGTACATTTGCGATCGCGTATCCGATCCCGCTGCTTCCGCCGGTAACGATACCGGTGCGTCCTTCAAATTCTTTCATGATGATATATGCCTCCTCAAAATCATAAAACAGATCGAAGATCTGTAGTTATAAGCGCTGGCAGCGATAGCTGTGACAGTTTTCGTTGATCAGATCCCAATCGAGCTCGGCCCCGACACCAGGTTTGTCAGGTACATAGATATATCCGTCACGGATCGGAAGATCACCTTTCATGGGAAGTCTGTAGTTATCTTCCGGGACAAAGTACTCGAAATATTTACAGTTCCGGATGCTGCAGCTTACATGCACGTTTGCAAGATCCATGTAATTCATGGTCGTTGTGTGGATCTCACAGTTTAATCCGAAGCTGTCTGCCATGTGGGCAATCTTTAAAGTCCCTGTGACGCCGTCCTTCCAGCTTACATCTGCGCGGACGATATCGGCTGCATGCTGTGCCACACTCTGTGCGACGCCCCAATGACAGCCTCTGGTCGTCTCTGTAGCGGCGATCGGGATGTCTACGGTCTTGCAGAGTTCGGTGTATTTGTAAAGTTCGAAATCGCGGAACGGCTCCTCAAACCACTCATATCCAAGCCGCTCCAGCTGTCTTGCGACACGGATGGCATCGTCCAGCGTATACTCGCCGACCGGGTCACTCATGAGCGTATAATCCGGACCAACGGCTTCCCGGACAGCTTCGTGGACTTTCATGTCAAATTCGACCGGTCCGCCCGGATGTGCCTTGTATCCTAAAATCCCCTTGCTCTTATAATAAAGTGCTTCGTCGACATATTCCTGCACAGTGGCGTGGAAATTTCCGCTGGCATATACCGGAAGCTTTGTGCGGTAAGCGCCGATATATTTATAAAGCGGAAGACCGGCTGCCTTTGCACACATATCCCAAAGTGCGACATCCACCGGACCCGGAAGAAATACGGGGAAAAATGCTTCGTGACGGTCAACATTCCACAACTCATAAAAGATCGCCTCATGATCGTGCGGATCACGTCCGAGCAGGATCGGAGCGATACTGTCGTGGAGATAACTTTCGGTTACACCGCCGCTGCGGGCAGCCATACAGGTTGCGATCCCTTCGGTTCCGTCATCTGCGGTCAGCCGGATCGCGAAAACATCCCACCCCATTTTGGCGCCGCCCTGGCGTTTTTCGTCGAAGAGACATTTATCGCGGGTTACCCACCATGTCTCGAACTTTGTAATGATCATAATGATTCTCCTGAAATGAATAAAGTCTCTGCACTGTAAGATAAAAACTCCATTCCGGAAGTTTTCAGCGCAGAATGTCACAATTACACAACATAGATATATCACAATACCAAATTTGATGATTGAATTATATCACATATTGCACTATAATACAAATATAATATAGAAAATAAAGGAGAAAGTGCACAATGAGCAAGTGGAACGACGACAAAGAACTCTTTAAGCTTATGAAAGAAAAACTCTATACTCCGGTCGTAGGAGACATCCTTGATACCATGGGATATAATCACCAGTTCCTGCCTCCGGAGATCATGCCGTTAAAAGATGACATGAAACTGGCCGGGAGAGCGTGTACGATCCTGGAACATAATGTCTATGAAGCACAGAAAAAGCCGTTTGGACTTCTGACAGAAGCACTTGACCAGCTGAAGGAAGATGAGATCTATATAGCGACGGGAGCGGGAAACAGTGCTCTCTGGGGAGAACTCCTCACGGCGACAGCCAGGACACGCGGAGCTGTGGGAGCAGTTCTTGACGGATATACACGTGACACTCCGCAGGTCCTTGCACAGAATTTCCCGGTATTTGCAAGGGGACGCTGGGCACAGGACTCTTCGATCAGAACGAATGTGGTGGATTTCCGCTGCACGATCGAGATCGGACAGGTTACGATCCACGATGGCGACATTGTGTTCGGAGATATGGACGGTGTGTTGATCATCCCGAAAGAAGTGGAAAAAGAATGCATTGAGAAGGCATTTGAAAAAGCAGCGGGTGAGAAAAAAGTCCGCAGTGCGATCGAAGGCGGGATGAGTGCGACGGAAGCGTTTAAAGTATTTGGCATCCTGTGATGAAAGTGGACGAATATTAAAAACGAAGACAAAAAAGACGGGCTGCCGTGATCCGGAATCGGATAATCCGATACGGGATCACGGCAGCCTTTTGGTTTTATTGTCAGTTATCGTTTTCCATCATTTTCAGTGATTTGATCAGAGAGTGGTTGATGTGCAGGATGATCGCGTCCTGGACGGCATCTTCGTTCTCCCTTAAAAGCGCATCGATAATGGCGCGGTGCTGTTCAAGGTTGTCAACACGGTTCTGGTCATCCTTCAATGCGGCGTAGACGGCGAGACGCATCTGCTGGATCATCACAGACTGATACAGGTTGATCAGGATCTCGTTCCCGGTGATATCGACCAGATAGGAATGAAAAGAAGTATCGATCTGAAATTCATCATAATCCGGACCGGCGGCAGCCTTTTCAAACTGCTTCAGATATTCTAAAAGCCTGCTCTTGGAGTACATGGAGATATATTTCCTACAGACAGTCGGCTCGATCAGCTTACGTGTCTGATAGAGATCGTCGATACTTTTTTCGGTAAAAGGAGTGATCCGCATTCCCTTGCGCGGGAAAATGTCGATCAGATTCTCTGCCTGCAGCATGAGCAGCGCCTCGCGGAGTGGCGTTCTTCCAAAGGATGTCTCTTCCAGAAGCTGCTTTTCATTAAGTTCCTGTCCCGGCAGGTATTCACAGGATACGATCTTGCGATAGAGATATTCATATGCCTGATTTGTCAATGCTTCTGCCATTATTCTCCTCCTTTTTGGTAAATATGCTGTAACAAGCATATATAATTTTGTGACAAATTGCAAGTGAAAATTCACAGAAATCCATTGAAATATATCACAAAATAGTGTAATATAATGATAGATATATCACATGGCAAAAACAAAGACAAAATAATAACGGGAGGAACAGGAAAAATGAATGAAAATGAGACATATATCAAAGATATACGAATCTACCAGGCTGTCAGCAAACTGAGCCATCCGATCGCAGATTCCACTCATGATATCAGCAAGATCGCATTTTACGTTCTTGAGGTTGAGACAAAGGGCGGAGTGATCGGTCAGGGATATCTTTTAAGCTTCCATTACAGCCCGAACGCAATTGAAGGCGCCTTAAAAGATATGAAGAATTTCGTACTCGCGAAAGATTATCATGTATATGAGACCGCACAGGTCCAGAAGGATTACGAGATCGAAAGTGAGTATTTCGGAATCGTCGGACTTCAGAGATGGGCACTGGCGACTTTAAACGTAGCAATGTGGGATGCATGGGCAAGAACCATGGGACAGCCGATCTACCGGATGTTCGGATGCCACAGAAAACCGATCCCGGTATACGGAAGCGGCGGATGGATCAGCTACACGGACGAGGAACTTGTTGATGAGGTTGTAAACTACCAGAAACGTGGATTTACAGCAGTCAAGATCAAAGTCGGAAGTCCGGATATGGAGCGTGATATCCGCAGATTAAACCTTGTAAGAGAGGCAACCGGTCCGAATATGAAGATCATGATGGATGCGAACCAGGGTATGGATGTTCCGTCAGCCGTTAAACTGATCAGCAATGTGGAACATCTCGGAATCTTCTGGTTTGAGGAGCCGGTCGTTAATACAGATTTTGAAGGATATGCAACGATCCACTCAAAGACAAAGGTCAGCCTTGCAATGGGTGAGAGAGAGTACTCCACAGTTGCTCTCCGCGAACTGATCGGAAGACGTGCCCTTGATCTTTGGCAGCCGGATCTGATCCGTCTCGGCGGTGTTGAAGCATGGAGAGACAGTGCGGCACTTGCAAACGCTTACAATATTCCGGTACTTCCTCACTACTATAAAGACTATGATGTACCGCTTCTCTGCACAGTTGCGAACCCGTATGGCGCAGAGAGCTTTGACTGGATCGACGCGATCATCGATAATCCGATGGTCATCGACAATGGTTTTGCCCGCCCGCGTGAAGGCGAAGGCTGGGGCTTCCGCTTCCTGCATGAGTTCATGACAGAGGTAAAATAAGGAGTGATCTGAAATGAGAGCGATCGTTCTTCCGGAACCGTGGAAGGCTGTGACAGCCGAAAGAGAAATTCCGGTTCCAAAACAGGGAGAGGCATTACTGAAAATGGTCTGCGGGGGGATCTGCGGAAGTGACCTGGCTTCCTATCGCGGCCAGTCCGCATATGTCAGCTATCCGCGTACGATCGGACATGAATTCGCAGCCGAGGTTGTGGAAGTCGGCGAGAATCCGTATGGGATCAAAAAAGGAATGCTGGTGACGGGAAACCCGTATTTCAACTGCGGGACCTGTTATTCCTGCCGGCGCGGTTATGCGAATGCCTGCATCCACAACGAGACGATGGGTGTCCAGAGGGAAGGAGCTTTCAGCGACTACTTCACGATGCCGGTAGAGAGGCTGTTTGACGGTGCCGGGATCGATCCGAAGGAGCTGGCGCTCGTTGAGCCATTCTGTATCAGTTACCACGGTGTGTCCAGAGCGGAATTAAAACCGGGGGACAAGGTGCTGATCTTTGGCGCAGGCGCGATCGGAATCCTGGCCGGTGTTGCGGCAAAGAGTTTCGGAGCGAAAGCTTATATTACGGATATTGCCGAAGAAAAGGTAAAAAAAGCAGTCAATGATTTCGGGCTGGACGGTGGATTTGTCAATGACAGTCCGGAAAAACTGGCGGAATTTATCGAGACGGTCACAGGAGGAGACGGATTCGACGCAACGGTGGAAGCTGTTGGTGCCCCGGCAACATTCTTAGCCTGTGTGAAGGCAGTTGCCAGCCGCGGAAAGATGGTTGTGATCGGTGTCGCAAAGAAAAATGCGGATTTCAATTTCCTGGAAGTTCAGAGAAAAGAATTGAATATGTATGGATCCAGAGGTGCAACCTCAGACGATTTCCGGGCAGTATTAAAACTTGTCCGCGAAGGATTTGTGGATCTTACAAAACTGATTTCCAGAACATATTCCGCAGATCATGCGGAAGAAGCATTTGAAGATCTCGATAAAAATTATGGGGAAATCGTAAAAGCTGAATTCGAGTTTTAAACAGAAACTGTAAAAATGTATTTTATTTATGGGAGGAAAAAACTTATGAAGAAAAGAGCAATGGCAGCCGTATCAGCAGTAATGTGTGCATCCATGGTACTCAGCGCATGTGGCAGCAGCGCATCCACAAGCACAACCGCAGCACCGGCAGAGACAAAAGCAGCTGAGGAGTCCAAAACAGAAGAGACGACCGCAGCGGCAGCATCCGGAGACGTTGTAACGATCAACATCGGTTTTGAGAACACGACCGAGGAGCCGATCGGACAGGCTGTTGAAAAATGGGCAGAGCTCTTAAAAGAAGAGAGCAATGGCACCATGGAACTCAAAGTATTCGCAAACAGCGCACTCGGAAACAAGAGTAAACTGATCGACCAGATGGTCATGGGTGAAAATGTGATCACGATCGCAGACGGCGCTTTCTATGCTGATTACGGTGTTCCGGATCTTGGTATCCTCTATGGACCGTTCTTCTTCGATAACTGGGATGAGGTTTGGAAACTGATCGACAGCGACTGGTACAAAGAGCAGTGCAGCAAGCTTGCGGATAAAGGACTCACCGTTCTTGGTTCCAACTGGGTCTATGGAGAACGTGAGTTAATGACAAAAGACAAAGCTGTTGTACCGGCAGACATCAAAGGTAAAAAGATCCGTCTTGCAAACAGCCAGATCTATGTAGAAGGCTTCAATGCATTAGGAGCTACAGCAGTACCGATGGCGCTTGGTGATGTTTACACCGCATTACAGAACGGTACTCTTGACGGCGTTGAGAACCCGCTTTCCACATTATACGGACAGAGTTTCCAGGAAGTTACAAAGAACATCCTTATGACAGGACATATCTTAAACTTCACAACATGGTGCATCGGAACAGATTACCTCAACACCTTAACACAGGAGCAGCAGGATCTGTTATTCAAGACATGTGAAGAAGCTGGTCTCTACAATAACGAGAAGCAGGAAGCAGCTAACGACGACTACAGAAAGAAACTGGAAGATGCAGGCGTAACATTCACAGAGCTTACAGACGAAGAGAGAGCGCAGTGGAAAGAAGCAAGCCTTTCCTTCTATGAGAAAGGTTCCCAGTTTGGATGGAGCGATGGCCTTTATGATACTGTAAAGGCAGCAATCCAGTAAACTGCAGGATGTGACAGAAAGAAATCTCATGGCGGTCTCAGTCTTCCATGAGATTTCTTTTATAAAGATCCGGAAAACATGATTTGCCGGATGATCGAAGGATGGTGAGGAATGACAATGAAGAAAATACTGGATATCCTGGATAAAATCGAAGTTGCTGTAGCGTCATTGGTTCTCCTGGTCTTGATCTGTGTGACCTTTTTCGGCGTACTGATGCGTTACATCTTTAATAATCCGTTTACCTGGGAAGAAGAACTCCAGCTGGCATGCATGGTATGGATCACATTCCTGGCGGCTCCGGCGGCGTTCCGTACAAAGAGCCATGTGGCAATTGAAATTCTTGTAGACGCATTGCCAAAGAGCCTGAGAAAAATCGTGGAACTTCTGATCCCTGTTGTTGTATACGCAGTTCTGATCTACTTCTTCTTCAGAAGCCAGAATTATATCGCTGTTATGCTGCGTACAAGCAGAAAGACCCCGATCCTGATGATTCCGTACTCTACGATCTACGCGATCGCGCCGGTCTCCATCGTGCTCATGCTGATCAGCTATACGGAGCAGAAATATTATGAATTAAAAGAATTATTTAAAGGCGACGGAAAGGAGGAGAAGTAATGAACTCAGCAGTTGGTATTATGGCAATTGTTCTCCTTGCGCTGTTATTTCTTAAGATCCCGGTTTTTGTAGCGGTACTTGGAGCTTCCGTTATCTACTTTGTCATGACTCCGGGAATCAATCCGGCGGTATTTGCCCAGCAGGCAATCACCGGATCTGAGAGCGTGACACTTCTCGCAATTCCGTTTTTCGTATGTGCCGGTGTTCTGATGAATTATACGGGTGTTACGAAACGGATCATGGACTTCTGTTCCGTACTGACCGGAAGAATGTACGGTGGACTTTCTCAGGTAAATATCTTATTAAGTACATTGATGGGCGGACTTTCCGGTTCCGCGCTTGCAGATGCGGCGATGGAGGCTAAAATGCTTGTTCCTGAGATGGAAGAAAAAGGAATCGGACGCGCATTCTCCACAGTAGTCACCGCGGCCTCCAGCATGATCACACCGCTGATTCCGCCGGGAATCGGACTGATCCTTTATGGATGTATTGCGAACGTGTCCATCGGTAAATTGTTTATCGCAGGTTTCGGACCGGGAATTCTCCTCTGCGCGACCATGATGTTTATGGTATCGAAGATCTCCAAGAAGCGCGGATATCTTCCGCTTCGCAAGGAGAAGATGACAGGATCCATGTTCTGGACATCCTTTAAGCCGGCAATTCTCCCGTTATGCCTTCCGATCATCATCATCGGCGGCGTTCGTCTCGGTATATTTACGGCCACAGAGGCCGGTGCTGTTGCGATCGTATATGCTGCTGTCCTCGGATTCGGCTACAGAGAGTTGGGACCGAATGAAATTCGTCAGGGCTTAAAAGAGACTCTTATGACAACGTCATCCATTATGCTGATCGTTGCTGCGGCATCCACATTCTCCTGGATCCTCACAAAAGAGATGATCCCGCAGATGTTCACCCAGTGGATGATCTCTGTGATCCATAATAAATGGATTTTCCTCGTTGCTGTTGATATCTTCCTGATCTTTGTCGGCATGTTCGTAGAAGGAAATGCCAGCATGATTGTTCTCGTGCCGTTATTTGCGCCGGCTGCGACAGCATACGGAATCGATCCGATTCACTTCGCAATGGTATTTATTTTCGCAAACGCCATCGGTGCTTTCACACCGCCGATGGGAACATTAATGTTTGTAACCTGCGGTGTTACAAAGTGTTCCACAAAGGATTTCATCAAGGAAGCCGTTCCGTTTTATGCACTGTTATTCGGCTGCCTTCTGATCCTTACCTTTATCCCGATCTGCTCGACCGGACTCGTAAACATCATTTATTAGGCGCAGAAATCATAAAAACTGATAGAAAACACGCTGGTTTCATGATGGTGAAACTGGCGTGTTTTTGTATTCTACAGCGGAAAAAACGGGAGTTTTCCCTTGAAAACAGCAGGGGTTCCACTCGCCGGAACCACTTTCCGGCATAATATCTAAAAAGCAGTTCTGCAATTTGTAATGTACGACAAAAAGGTGATTCATAGTTACAAAACATTGCATTGTCAGTCAACTGATGATAAAATGTACAAGAATAAATGGAATTTACAGAACACCATTCCACTTGGCGGAATAATAGATGCATAACTCATAAGGCACAAAGCGGTTGCCTCAATGGAGACTGCGATCATTACATGACAGAAAATGGAGGAAATTATGCAACTGGTTGATCGTGCATTAAATGCACTGGATATTTTAAGCCGGAATATGGACGGGATGTCTGTTACGGAGCTTGCAAATCAACTTGAAATTCCGGCTAGCTCTACCCATCGGGTACTTGCAAGTCTGAAAGGAAACGACCTGGTCGTACAGGATAAACATACAAAGAAATACCATCCCAGTTATCGAATCTGCGGAATTGCTGCCAATATCATAAAGAGCAGCACGCTGGTACGGAACGGGAATCCGCTGGTAAAAGAACTCGCGGAGAAGATTAATCAGAAGGTGGATCTCTGTGTGATGGAGCATGGAGTGATCCGCAACATCGTGAGCAGTGACTGCGGTGCACCGGTCCAGTATATGGAACAGCCGGAGTGCGCAATGGCAGCTGGACAGGTATTCCGCGCTTATCAGTATATGGAGCCGGATATGAAGGAGATGGAACATATCCGCAGGCAGGGATATACGCTCGTTGACTGCGAAGAGAAGAGCTACAAGCAGGAAGCGGCATGCCCGATCTTTGATTTTTATGGTGATATCATGGCAGCGCTGACATTTGTGTCGATCAAAGATGGAAATACGAGAGAACTGGTCAGAAGGATCTGTCTTTTACGACAATTTGCGGAACAGATCTCCAAGTCAGTGCGACAGAGATAAAAAGACCGGAGAATACAGTTGGCAAGTGGGCTGCCGCATGAAATGTGCGGCAGCCTGCTTTTTATTTACCAGGAAAAGAAATATTCTTGACATTTACCTATAAAACTATGTATGATAAGTTCTGCACTATGCCAGTAGATCATGAATGATCAGAGGGGTCCGCAGACACAAAACAGAGCACTGGTCCGGGAAGGGACAGTCGATGGGCAGATCCCGCAAGTGTAGTGAAGGAGGAAACAAAAGACCATGAAACAGGTTCATGAAACATTAGACCGGATCCTTCCGGAGATCATCGCGATGAGTGAGGACATTTACCGCCATCCGGAACTTGGATTCAAGGAATTCAGAACGAGAGAAAAAACGATCGAGGCTCTGGATAAAGCAGGGATCCCGCATGAGGATGTTGCTTACACGGGAATCCGCGCTGTGCTGGATTCAGGAAAACCGGGTCCGAATATCGGTCTGATCACGGAATTTGACGCAGTTCCGACTTTCGGACATCCGTATGCCAGCGAGGACAGCTATGCCGCCCACACATGCGGTCATTACGGTCAGCTCGGCGTCATGATGAGTTTATTCCTGGCGATCAAAGAATCAGGGATGTTGAAAGATCTCTGCGGCAAGGTTACACTTCTTGTAACGCCGGCAGAAGAATTCTGCGATATGGATTACCGGAAAGAGCTGATCAGAGAGGGAAAGATCTCCCACCCATCAGGAAAACAGGAAATGATCGCCACAGGCGTGTTCGACGATGTGGATCTCATGCTTTCCTGTCATGCAATGGGGATCGACATGACAAAATATCATGCGGAGATCGGCTCCAGCTTAAACGGTTTCATCATGAAACGCGCGATCTTTACTGGAAAGGCGGCGCATGCGGGCGCAAATCCGGAAGGTGGTGTAAATGCATTAAATGCAGTCAATCTCGCAATGACCGGAATCAACTTCCTGCGCGAGACATTCCGCGCTGATGATGCGATCCGTGTCCATTTCTTCGTTCCGGAAGGCGGACAGTCCGTCAACACGATCCCGGCAAGAACGCAGCTGGAAATGTATGTCCGGGCGAAAACCGTTCCGGCGATCTTCGAGACGAACGCGAAAGTAACGCGTGCGATCCGCGCAGGTGCACTTGCGATCAACTGTGATCTGGAGATCCAGGATACTCCGGGATACTTCCCGCTTCATCAGGACGAGAACCTGACAGCGCTTGTGAAAAAACATATTCTGGATTACATCGATGAGAGCATGATCGCCCAGGGAACCCACGGGTTTGCTTCCGGTGATATGGGAGATCTGTCACTGATGTGGCCGATCGTCGAGATCGGAGTTGCCGGATTTGAAGGCAGCATCCACGGAAAAGATTTTAAGACGGTGGATCCTGAACAGGCATATTGTGTTCCGGCACATTATTTTGCGGACACCGTGATCGACCTGCTGTCTGACGGCGGTGCTTCTGCATGGAAGATCAAAGAGGCATTCCAGCCGGTAATGAACAAGGAAAACTATCTGGAGACCCTGGACAGTTTGAATAAATCAACGTTTTACGAAAAGGAGAACAATTAGTTATGAGAAAGAAAATCGTATGCAGCACACTGGCTATGGCACTGGCAGCTTCCATGCTGTTCGGATGCGCGAGCGAGAGCAAGACTGAGACAACAGCCGCAGCAGGAGAGACAACTGCAGCTGCTGAAGCAACTGCGGAGGCAGCAAAGGCAGAGACAAACGGTGAGAAGTTAAAAGTGACACTTCTTGTTACCGGTTCTTTCGGCGATAAGGCATTCAATGATTCCGCGCAGGCCGGCATGAAGAAGCTGGAAGAAGAGCTCGGCGACAAAGTTGAAGTCAACATGGTCGAGATGGGAAGCGATAAGACAAAATTCGAAGGTTCTATGTTAGACGCATGCGAGTCTGATGCAGACCTGATCATCACAGGTCTCTGGGACATGAAAGAGATCACAGAGAAAGTTGCACAGGAATTCCCGGAGAAGAAATTCATCATCTTCGATACAGACGTTGATTACACAGTTGGCGATCTGAGCAACGTATATTCCATGAGCTACAAGCAGAACGAGGGCGCTTTCCTTGCAGGTGTTCTTGCAGCAAGCGTAACAAAATCTGACATGGAATTTGCAAATGAGGACAATGGGATCGGTTTTGTAGGAGCAAAAGATACAGCGGCTGTTATTAATGACTCCGCAGTCGGCTTCATCGAGGGCGCACAGTTTGTAGACCCGGATGTAAAGGTACTCGTTTCCTATGTTGGTTCCTATGTGGATTCCGCAACTGCAAAAGAGCTTGCGATCACTCAGTATTCCAACGGTGCTGATGTCGTTTTCGTAGCAGCAGGTCCGGCTTCCGTAGGCGTTATCGAGGCAGCTGCTGAGAGCCAGAAATACTGCATCGGCGTTGACTCTGACCAGGCACTTGCTTACGAGGGCAAAGACGAAGCAAACTACATCATCTCTTCCGCGATCAAAAACGTTGGCGAGAGCCTCTGCAATGCGGTAGAAAAGGCCGTTGACGGCACACTTCCGTATGGTGAATATCAGATCCTTGGTATCGAGGACGGCGTTGTAGGTCTTGCTGACAATGATATCTATCAGTCTGTTGTATCTGACGATGCAAAGAAGGCAGTCGAGGACGCAAAAGAGAAACTGCTTTCCGGCGAGGTCAAGGTTGATTCCGCTTACGGCATGGATGAGGCAACCTTAAAAGGCATCATCAACGGAGCACAGTAAAGGAAAACAGCTGAGACATGCACCCATAGTTTAGTTCACATCTCCTGTATCAGGCAGAAATGAAGCAGCAGGCGGAAAATGCTGTTCCCGGGGTCATCCCGGAGCAGACCGCCCGGCGCTTTCCCTGTCCGCGGATCGCAGGAGATGTTGCTTTTTATCATCATGCATAACGGTGGGGACGACTGCCGGAACATACAGGCGGATAAGAGCTTTACCTGGAGGAGAATGAATGGAGCAGGAGATCATTTTAGAGGCCCGGAATATCACAAAAGTATACCCGGGCGGCGTTGTGGCAAACCATAATGTCAATCTGCAGATCAAAAAAGGTGAGATCCATGCGCTGGTCGGAGAGAACGGTGCAGGAAAGTCAACTTTGATGAAAATGCTGTTTGGTATGCTGGCACCGACGGAAGGCCAGATCTTTGTGGATGGAAAAGAAGTACACTTCTCTTCATCCAGCGATGCGATCGCGGCCGGACTCGGCATGGTACACCAGCACTTTATGCAGGTCCCGTCCATGACTGTGGCGGAGAACCTGATCCTCGGTGCAGAGCCGGGAACCGCACTGAAAGTAGACAGGAAAGAAGCGGTGCGGATCACGACAGAACTTTCCGACAAATACAATCTGAAGGTAGAGGCAAAAGAAAAGGTCGAAGACATTTCTCTTGCCATGCGCCAGAAACTTGAGATCTTAAAGGCACTCTACCGGGGCGCGCATATTCTGATCCTGGATGAGCCGACAGCCGTGCTGACACCGCAGGAAACAGAGGAACTGTTTGAACAGTTAAAACTTTTAAGAGAACATGGCCACACGATCATCTTCATCTCACACAAACTAAATGAAGTCAAGGCACTCTGCAACCGCATGACGATCCTCAGGGACGGAAAGACCATGGGAACATATGAGATCTCAGATCTTGATGAGAGGGAGATCTCCCGCCTGATGGTCGGCCGTGATGTCAGCCTGGATATTGAAAAAGAGGAGATGGAGTTTGGAAAAACCGTCTTTTCAGTAAAAGATCTTGTCTATGTGGACCAGTTCGGAAAGACGAGACTGGATCATGTCTCGTTTTCCATCAAAGAGGGCCAGATCCTCGGAATTGCCGGTATTGATGGAAACGGACAGTCGGAGCTCGTTGAGGCGATCGTCGGAACCTTAAAGCAGCAGCAGGGAACGATCACGATGAATGGAAAGGATATTTCCAATGCTCCGGTACTCGCCCGTCAGGAAGCAGGAATCTCCCATGTCTCAGAAGACCGTATGAAATTCGGAACGGCTCCGAAACTTTCCCTGGAGGACAACACGATCTCAAAGGTTTACTATACGGATAAATTAAAAACACACGGACTTCTCGACAGCAAAAAGATCAGCGAGTTTACAAACAGGATCTTAAAGGAATTCCTCGTAAAATACGATAATTCCAAACAGTCCATCGCGGAACTTTCCGGTGGTAATGTCCAGAAGGTCGTTGTTGGCCGTGAGTTTGACTATGAACCGGATCTCCTGATCATGAACCAGCCGACGCGCGGAATCGATGTCGGTGCGATCGAGTTCATCCGGAAAAAGATTGTTGACATGAGAAGCAGAAAGAAAGCGATCCTGCTCGTCTCCGCGGATCTGAGCGAGATCCTTTCCCTGAGCGACACGATCCTCGTCATGCATGAAGGCCGGATCGTCGGACATATCGCGGATGTGAAGAAGACATCGGAGAACGAGCTTGGTCTTTACATGCTCGGTGTAAAAGAAGATTCCAAAGAGCAGATCGGAGGTGCCTGCTGTGAATAAGAAATTTACCATCGTAAGACTGCTCTGTGCATTCGGGATCGCCATTGCCCTGTCTGTGGCAGTCATCTTCGCAGTCAGTGAAGAACCGGTGACAGCGATCTACAACCTGTTTTTGGGACCGCTGCAGTCGAAACGTCACTTTTTTGAAGTATTTGCGAGCAGTGTGCCGCTGATCTTTACAGGACTTGCGCTGGGACTTGTCTTTAAGTCCGGAAACTTCTCGATGATCGCGGATGCATGTCTGTATACAGGCGCGGTCGTGACCGCGGCGCTTGCCATCAAAACATCTCTTCCGTTTGCAGTCCACCCGATCGTCATCATGATCGCGGCAGCGGCAGTCGGTGGAGTGATCGGCAGCATCCCGGCTCTTTTGAAAGTGTATTTCCACACAAATGAACTTGTAACTTCCCTGATGTTCAACTATGTATTCTTCTATCTCGGGATTTACAATGTGACAAAATTCCTGGCAGACCGCGAGGCGGGAACCTTTGCATCAAAGAAATATCAGGCGACGGCAGCACTCGGAAAGCTGATCCCGGGGACAAATTTCCATGTTGGATACCTGATCGCGATCGCGGCCGTGATCGCCTTATACATTCTTGTATACAAGACGAAATTCGGATATGAAGTGCGCATCTCCGGAAGCAATCCGGAATTCGCAAAATATTCCGGGATCAGGACAAGCCGTGTCATCATCATGACCCAGATCATTGCAGGTGCTGTTGCCGGTCTCGGCGGTGCCGTGGAGCAGATGGGAATGTACCAGCGTTTCAACTGGCAGGATTCCCCGTCTTACGCATGGGACGGTGTCATCATCGCGATCCTGTCCGGCAACAATCCGAAAATGGTCCCGTTTGCCGCGTTTTTCCTGGCATACATCCGTGTCGGTGCGGACCTCATGTCACGCCGCTCTGATGTACAGAATGAGCTCGTTTCGATCATCCAGGCCGTTCTGATCCTGTTTGTAACGGCAGAGCGGTTCATGGCGGGATGGAAACAGCGCGAAGAAGCGAAAAAAGCACTGAAAGGGGAGGCGTAACAGATGAATCTTTTACAGGAAATTTTAAAAACATTAAGTCTCCCGGAGTTCTACTTCGCGATGTTCCGAAGCGCGACGCCGGTGCTCTTAACAACACTTGGCGCGATGATCTCGTCCAGATCGGGGACAAGCAATATCGCACTGGAAGGAACGATGCTGATCTCCGCGTTTGTCGGCGTTGTCGTCAGCGCCTTTTCCCACAGCGCATGGATCGGATTCCTGGGGGCGGTATTTGCAGGCTTTGTTGTCAGCAATATTCTCGCCTACTTTATCCTGAAATTAAACTCCAATGCGGTCATTTCCGGTATCGCATTAAACACGTTTGCATCAGGAGGAACGATCTTCGTCCTCTATCTGATCACGGGGGAAAAAGGCGCATCCACATCCCTGGAATCTTTAAAACTTCCGAGTTTAACGATCCCGGTCGTAAAAGACATCCCGGTGATCGGTGCTGTCCTTTCCGGACATCATGTCCTGACATACACAGCACTTGTTTTAGTGGCAGTTGTATGGTATATGTTTAAGTACACGAGACTCGGTATGCATATCCGTGCGGTCGGGGAATCTCCGGATGCGGCGGAATCAGTCGGCATTCCGGTAAAGCGGATCAAATATATCGCACTCTGCCTGAGCGGGATCCTGACAGGTATGGCGGGCGCCTTCCTGTCCATGGGATATGTAGGACTTTTCTCATCCGGAATGACTGCCGGACGCGGTTATATCGCACTGGCGACGCAGGCGATCGCGGCGGGAAATGCAGTGATCGGAATGCTGGCATCCCTGCTGTTCGGATTCTGCCAGAGCCTTGCGAACTATCTGCAGAATTCTTCCATTCCGCTTCAGTTTATCCAGATGATGCCTTATCTCATCATCATCATTGCCTACACGATCTACTGCGCGATGGTAGAACATAACAAGAAAAAGAAACAGATGAAAGCTGCGGCTGGGAAGTGATCCCGGCCGGAGAGGAAACAGCTCCTGGGAACGGGAGCTGTTTTTAGAAGACAGAAAGGAGAATGAATCTATGGGTCATGTAACAGAACTTCACTTACATCTGGACGGCTCACTCCGCCCGGAGACAGTCTGGGAGCTTGCGAAAGAACAGGGGATCAGGCTTCCTGCGGAGAGCGCGGAAGAAGTAAAGTATAAAATGGAAGTGCCGGAAGACTGCAGGACACTGGAGGAATATCTGGAGCGCTTTGATCTTCCGCTTCTTGTCCTTCAGAGAGCAGACGCGATCGAGCGTGTGACTTATGAGCTTGTGGAAGACCTTGCAAAGGAAGGTGTGGATTATGCGGAGATCCGCTTTGCACCGCAGCTTTCCGTAAATGGCGGTCTGACGCAGGATGAAGTTGTCGAGGCAGCGATCCGCGGTGCGGAGCGCGGCATGAAGACCTATCCGGAGATCCGTGTCGGACTGATCCTCTGCTGCATGCGCGGAGCAGACAATGAAGCGTTGAACATGCAGACGGTGGAGACAGCGAAAAAGTATCTTGGACCGGTCGTGTGCGCGGTTGACATTGCCGGCGCGGAAGGCCTGTTCCCGACGGAAAACTTTGCACCTGTCTTTGCGAAAGTCCGTGAATACGGAATCCCGATGACGATCCATGCCGGAGAGGCTGCCGGACCGGATAGCATGAAGACAGCGCTTTCCTTCGGGACAAAGCGCATCGGACATGGAGTTGCGGCGATCAATGATCCGGAACTGATCCGGAGACTGATCGACGAGAATGTGACACTTGAGGTATGTGTGACGAGCAATTACCACACAAAAGTTGTCCCGGCGATCGAGATGCATCCGATCCACAAGCTTCTCGATGAGGGAGTCCATGTGACAGTAAACTCTGATAACCGGACATGTTCCAGAACGACACTTCAGAAAGAGAAGGAAGTCTTAAAGGAACAGCTCGGATTCAGCGACGAGGAGATCGAAAAGATGCAGGAATATGCCTGGGAGGCAAGATTCCTGAAATAAAAGGAATAAGATACAGAAAAGCGACAGAATGAACGAAAAAACTCCGGGGATTCTGTCGCTTTTTCTGTGCTAAAAAACATATATTCCATTAAACGGAATGAGAATTGTCAAAAATATACAAAAATTGTCCCATGAAATTGTAGTGTATGCCAAAGATGGGAGGAAAAGTCACTTGACATTGCATTGAAGTGCGGAAAATGTTAAAATAGATAAAACTAATTTCAGTTTACGGAATACAATTCCATTACACGGAATAAACAAAACAAATGACGAGCGATGCTATACGGCAGCTGTTTGAACGCAGATAAGCATTCCCCCGCTTCAAGTGCGCGGAGCACTAAGCGGTGGGTGAGTGGGATGCTTATGTCAGTGGGAGTTGAAAGCTCCCACTGACAGATCGCGAAGCGACTGCGTTCATGAGCAAGTAGCGAAGCGGATTGCGAATGTCCGCTTTACTAGCTGCTGCTGCGACAATAAGTGGAGGCAATTATGCAGTTAGTTGATCGCGCACTGAGTGCGCTTGAGGTCCTGAGCCGGAACATGGATGGCTTGTCCGTTACGGAACTTGCAGAACAGTTGAATATCCCGGCAAGTTCTACCCATCGGATACTCACAAGTCTGAAAGGAAATCACCTTGTTGTTCAGGATGCACAGACCAAAAAATATCGTCTGGGATATAAAATATGCGGTATTGCGGCAGGTGTTGTAAAGGGAAGTGCACTCACACAGGCAGCACAGACATCGATGCAGAAACTTGCAGAAAAAATTGACAGGAATGTAGTCCTCTGTATCATGGAGCACGGCGTCGCCATGAACATTGCATGCAGTGAACGCGGCGATTCCAATATGTACATGATGAAGATCGGTCATGTGATCCCGTTTTATTCTACCTCTGCCGGCCGTGTGTTTATGGCGTATATGGACAGGAAACAGGCGCTTGAGATCCTGGAAAAAGAGACGAGAACAAAGACTACGCCGAATACAAAAACAGGGCTGCAGGAGTTAAATGCAGAGCTTGACCGCATCCGCACCCAGGGATATTCCGTGATTGATGAAGAACTGCAGCTTGGTATCCAGGGCGTGGCGTGCCCGGTCTTTGATATTAGCGGGGAGCCGGCGGCAGCACTGGCATTTACTTCGCTGAAAGACGGAAATGAAGAAGAGATGCAGGAACGGATCCGCCTGTTAAAGGCATGTGCGGAAGAAATTTCTGAGGCAATCCGGTAAAGAAAAAGGAGGAACGTTATGAGTGAGTACAGCGTAGAGTTAAAAGGCTTAAACAAGGTATACAGCAACCTCTTAAAAGAGGATACAGTAGCGTTGAAGGATATCAATCTTCAGATCCGGCCGGGTGAGTTTATCTCGATCATCGGTCCGTCCGGATGCGGAAAATCAACACTTTTACGGATCATCGGAAACCTCGACAAACCGACATCCGGCACGATCGAGTACCGTGACGGCGCAGACCAGCAGATGGGCTTTGTTTTCCAGGATTCTGTCCTGCTTCCGTGGAAGAATGTAAGACAGAATGCGGAATTTCCGCTTGTGATCCAGAAAAAACAGACGGAAGAGAATGAGAAAAAGCTCGATGAACTCTTAGAACTTGCAGGACTTTCCGAGTTCAAGACAGCGCTCCCGCGAGAACTTTCCGGCGGTATGAAACAGAGGGTTTCCATCGTTCGTGCGCTTTCCTACGATGCGCCGCTGCTCCTGATGGATGAGCCGTTCGGTGCGCTGGATGCCCTGACGCGGGACCATTTAAATGAGGAGCTGCTGAAGATCTGGCAGAAGACAAAAAAGACGGTCATCTTTGTCACACACAGCATCGAGGAAGCGACGTTCCTGTCAGACCGGGTGCTCGTCATGTCGACGAGACCGGGACGCGTAAAGGAGATGGTCGAGATCGATCTGCCGCGCCCGAGGGGAGAAGCGACAAGAAATGATCCGAAATTTACAGAATACAATAAGTACCTGAGGGGGATCATCGGATGAAGAAAAATGGAAAACTTCAGGGTGTCTTAAGAACGATCGGGGAGTATGCACTTTCCGTCGGTGTCTTTATTGCGATCTGGTGGATCTACGTTGCAGTGAAACATGTACCGGCGTACATTCTGCCATCGCCGCCGAAAGTATGGAACAGTCTGGAAAAAATGTTTGTAAAGGGAACGGTTTATCCACATCTCTGGACGACAACATATGAGGTCATTCTCGGGTTTGTGATTGGAGCGTTTCTCGGGATCGTACTTGGATATATATTTATCAAGGTCGATGCGTTGAAAACGATGCTGATGCCGTATCTGATCTTTCTGCAGACAGCGCCGAAGATCGCTCTTGTTCCGCTGTTCGTTATCTGGTTCGGGATCGGACTTGTATCAAAAGTTGTCCTGATCATTTCCATGGTACTGTTTCCGGTATTGTCAGGCATGATGCTGGGATTGGAATCGATCCCGCCGGATGTCAGAAACCTGATGAAGATCTTAAAGGCATCAAAATGGCAGATCTTTTCGCAGGTTGAGATGCAGTATTCACTTCCGGCACTTTTTGCGAGCATGAAAGTGGGGATCGTCCAGGCAGTCATCGGAGCGATCGTTGCAGAATGGATGTCGGGAAAACAGGGCCTTGGCTACATTTTAACATATGCATCATCGACATATGACACACCGATGCTGCTCGCAGGCATCATCGTAACGATCATCCTGGGAATCGCGACATACCAGGTGATCAGCGTGCTGGAAGATAAATTCCTGTACTGGCATGAGTCAAAGAACTGATAAGGACTGCGCCTGTTCGGAAAAAGACAAAGGAAGAAAGTTTTTGGAGGAGATTTGTGTGAATTTTACATCGGCTTCATCACCGACGATGAATGGAAAAATGCCGCATATCCAGTGTACGGCAGATGATATTGGAGAGATCGTGCTGCTTCCGGGGGATCCGGCGCGCGTATCGATGTTTGAGGATCTGCTGGAAGATTACAGGATCGTCAGCAATTACCGGGAATACGTGGTTGGGACAGGATATTACAATGGCATTAAAATTACAGTGTGTTCCACAGGGATCGGCGCACCGTCAACAGAGATCGCTGTGATCCAGCTGATCGCGCTCGGAGCAAAAGCATTGATCCGGATCGGCGGAACAGGTGTCCTGAAGGAAGAGGTGCCGTGCGGCGCTATGGTATTAAACACAGGTGCTGTCCGGAGAGGCGGTTCATCGTGCTTTTACGCACCATCGGAATACCCGGCGCTGGCATCGTTCGAGGTCCTGGACTGTCTGAAACGTGCGTGTGAAGAGAGAGAACAGCCATATTCCATGGGAGTCTGCATGTCGGTCGGCTCTTTCTACCATGGTCAGGGACGTCAGATGCCGTTTGAAACGGGATATGATGAAAATGCGGTCCTGGAACAGTATAAAAAATGGAACATCCTGAACATGGAGATGGAAGCGGAGACGATCTTCACGCTGGCGTCATTGAACAATGTTTTCTCGGGAAGTATCTGCGCGGTACACTGCAACCGGATCACGGACCAGTGGCTGGTGGATTTTGAACCTGCGCAGAAGGAAATGTGCAGAACGGCACTGGCAGCAGGAGAAAAATTATATAAGGAATATCTTCACAGAAAATAGCGGAAAAAGATACTGCGGATAACGGATCTATGATAATGACCCGGCCGGAGACGGCAGGGGAAATTATAAATGCCGGGAATATCACCCGGCGGGAGCAAATGTATCAATCCATTATGAAAAGGAGAAGGAGAGTACTATGAGAAAGAAAATTCTTGCAACCGTACTGACAGCAGCCATGGCAGTGTCCATGCTTGCAGGATGCAGCTCTGACAGCGCAAACAAAGCGAGTGAGGCAGCCGCAACAACAGCAGCAGAGACAACTGCTGCGGAAGAGAGCAAAGCAGACGAAACAACAGCAGCCGAGGCAAAGGATGCAGGAGACTTAAAGACTGTTTCCATCCAGATCGACGGTTCCGCTGTTCCGTATTACGCACCGTTATATCTTGCACAGGAAAACGGATACTTCGCAGAAGAAGGTCTGAATGTAGAGTTTTATTATGCAGCAGCTGCTGATATCGTAAAGAATGTCGCAGCAGGAAATGTTGAGTTCGGTTTCCCGAATGCAGATGCAGTTGTAGCTGCAAAAGCACAGGGAATCCCGGTAAAGGTTGTTCACACAACATACCAGGAAGGTCTTGGAGCGATCATTTTCGGAAGTGATTCCGGAATCAGCACACCGGCTGACTTAAAGGGCAAAAAAGTAGCGGTAACAAGCCTTGGAAGCGCAAACTATTTCCAGCTTCAGGCAGCTCTGGAGTCCGCAGGACTTACCATCGACGATGTTCAGGTTGAGATCGTTGGTACAGGTGCGATCCTGACAGCTCTCACTGAGGGTCAGGTCGATGCGATCGTATTCTCCAAACTCAGAACGATCGAGTTAAACAACTCCGGTTTCGCTGCAAGCGAGATCACATGTGACCAGTTCCTTCCGTCCTTCGGAAACGTATTAGTTGCAGGCGACGCACTTGTTGAGAAAGATCCGGAAACAGTTGATGGCTTCTGCCGCGCATTAAACAAAGCGATCGAATACATCATCGACGGCCATGTAGAAGAGGCAGTTGATATGTCCATCGAGAAATATGCACCGACATTCGCAGAAAAGAGAGATGTTGTTGTCCAGATCTTAAATGATGTATTCGTAAAGACATTATGGCAGAGCGACTACACAGCAGAGAACGGAATCGGCGCATCTAATCCGGAGAAGTGGCAGGCACTCATCAATAAATCCAAAGAGATCGGCAACATCGATGAGACCTTCGATGCAGCAGAGCTTCTTTATACACCGGCAAAATAAGAGAGAACAAAGATTTCCCAGCTCCGGGCTGGAAGAGTTATGAGGTGAGAGATGTTTTACAGAAAATACAGAAAAATCATTCTTCCGGCATTGTTTCTGCCGTTGTTTCTGATCGTGTGGGAACTGTATATCCGGCTCTTTCATGTACCGAATTATCTGCTTCCCGGCCCGGCAGAACTGGCAGATTCAATGGTAAAGCTGTTCGTCAGCGGTGATATCATGAAACATATCCGTGTCACGATGGAAGAGATCCTTATGGGAACCGTGATCGGTATTGTGATCGGACTGATCCTCGGGTATATTATGGCGAAGATCCGGTTTATTGAACGCCTGATCATGCCGTTTGTCATCATTATCCAGACAGCGCCGAAGATTTCCCTCGCACCGTTATTTATCCTGTGGATGGGACTCGGCATCGAATCAAAGGCAGCCCTTGTTATCCTGGTCGTATCATTCCCGATCATGATCAACGAGGTGTCCGCGATCCGTTCCATTGAAGATAATGTATACAATCTGATGAAGGTGCTCAAAGCCAGCAAATGGCAGACATTCTGTAAGATCGAGGTTCCGTATTCCATCGAAATGATGCTGTCCGGTATCAAGCTTGCCCTGACACAGGCGATGACAGGTGCTGTTATCGGCGAGATGATCGGAGCCAAAGCGGGACTCGGATATCTGCTGACACTGGGAAGCGAGACATATGATATCAAGATGATCTTAAATGCAGTCATCCTCTTAAGCGTGATCGGTCTGGCGCTGTATCTGATCTCGGAATTTGTCGAGAAAAAGGCGCTTTACTGGAAAGTCATCGATAAGAGTGTGGTCGGTTAAAAATCAAAAGAAAAACAGGCAAGGTTCCCCTGCGGCGCATGATGCTGCAGCGGGGACCTTGTTTTTTCTTTAGCCGGCCATCATGTGGATGGGGAGAGATCGTTACTGCCCGCGTTATTCACCGGCTGCAGTCCGGAGTATTTTATGATGGTAAATCATATGGAATGATGATATACTTAACTTATATGCGGATCGCAGAATATCTGTAATTTTTCATGTCTGCAGGATACAATTCAGAACGGTCCATGCAAGAGTGCGATAGAAATGGAGAACGAATCTATGAAAAAAATGATTTCCTGGAACGTAAACGGCCTTCGTGCCTGCCTGGGAAAGGGATTTTTAGAATATTTAAACGAGACGGACGCAGATATCTTCTGCATCCAGGAGAGCAAGCTGCAGGAAGGCCAGGTAGATCTGGATCTTCCGGGATATCACCAGTACTGGAATTATGCGGAGAAAAAAGGATATTCCGGAACGGCGATGTTTACGAAGGAAGAGCCGGTCGCAGTGACTTACGGACTCGGGATCGAGGAACATGACCATGAAGGCCGCGTGATCACGGCAGAATTTCCGGAATATTACGTGATCACCTGCTACACGCCGAACTCCCAGGACGGGCTGAAACGTCTGGATTACCGGATGCAGTGGGAGGACGCGTTCCGGACGTACCTGAAAGAGCTGGAGAAAAAGAAGCCGGTGATCTTCTGCGGCGATCTCAATGTAGCCCACAACGAGATCGACCTGAAGAATCCGAAGACGAACCGGAAAAATGCGGGATTCTCCGATGAGGAACGCGCGAAATTCACGGAGCTCCTGGGCGCCGGATTTATCGATACTTTCCGGTATTTTTACCCGGATCAGGAAGGGATCTACTCCTGGTGGTCTTACCGGTTCTCGGCGAGAGCAAAGAACGCGGGATGGCGAATCGACTATTTCTGCGTTTCCGAGAGCTTAAAGGACAGGCTGGTGGGCGCAAAGATCCATACGGAGATCATGGGAAGCGATCACTGTCCGGTGGAGCTGGATATCGACTGATAAATAGTGGAATGCTGAACGTCGGAAAATCAACGACGATAGATCGAAATAAAACAATGGCAGGTTGACATAACATGAACTTAGTAACGGCAGAACATCTGACGAAATCATATACAGAACGATTACTCTTTGACGATACCGATTTTTCCATCAACGAAGGCGATAAGATCGGTCTGATCGGGATCAACGGAACAGGAAAATCCACCTTATTAAAGATGGTGGCGGGACTTGAGGAGCCGGACTCCGGCCGGATCGTCCGGGGAAGAAATCTGGACATCCGCTATCTTCCGCAGAACCCGGTATTCCACCCGGGAGAGACGGTGTTAGAGAGTGTTTTAAGAGAAAATGAGGGACATGAGCACGTCTGGGACCTTGAGAGCCAGGCGAAATCCATGCTGAACCGCCTCGGGATTCCGGATTTTAACGAGAAAGTGGAACATTTGTCCGGCGGACAGAAGAAGCGCGCGGCATTGGCATCGGTGCTTTTATCGACAGCGGAACTTCTGATCCTGGACGAGCCGACGAACCATCTTGACAGTGAGATGGCGGACTGGCTGGAAGATTATTTAAAGAAATTTAAGGGCGCGCTCCTGATGATCACCCATGACCGGTATTTTCTTGACAGCGTGACAAACCGGATCGTGGAGCTTGATAACGGAAAACTCTACAGCTATCAGGCAAACTATGAGGGATTCCTGGAACTGAAAGCGGAGCGCATGGACATGGAAAAGGCGTCCGAGCGCAAGCGCCAGTCGATCCTGCGGACCGAGCTTGCCTGGATGCAGAGAGGTGCGAGAGCGCGTTCCACAAAGCAGAAAGGCAGGATCCAGCGCTTCGAGGCACTGCGGGACAAAAAGGGACCGGTGGAAGACGGAAAAGTCGAGATGGAGTCGATCTCCAGCCGCCTTGGGAGGACGACGATCGAGATCACGGATCTCTGTAAATCATACGGGGACAAGGTCCTAATCAAAGATTACACTTACTTTTTCTTAAAAGATGACCGGATCGGTTATATCGGACCGAACGGAAGTGGAAAATCGACGCTGATGAAGATGATCGCGGGCTGGGTAAAACCGGATTCCGGTACGATCGAGATCGGGCAGACCGTAAAACTCGGCTATTTCTCCCAGGAAAACGAGGACATGGACACGAGTCTCAAGGTCATCGACTACATCAAGAATGTCGCAGAGTATGTAAAGACGAAGGACGGCAGCATCAGCGCATCCCAGATGCTGGAACGGTTCCTGTTCCCGCCGTCTGTCCAGTACACGGTGATCGAAAAACTGTCCGGCGGAGAGAGAAGACGTCTGTATCTCTTAAAGATCCTGATGAGTGCACCGAATGTCCTGATCCTGGACGAGCCGACGAATGACCTTGATATCCGCACCCTGATGATCTTAGAGGATTATCTTGACAGCTTCCAGGGAATCGTGATCACGGTTTCCCATGACCGGTATTTCCTGGACCGCGTGGTCGGAAGGATTTTTGCGTTTGAAGGAGACGGAAAACTCCAGCAGTACGAAGGCGGATTCACGGATTATCAGGCAGCAAAGGCGGAGCGGGAGGCGAAGCTTGCGGAGAGCGCGGCGGAGAATCCGGCATCTGCGAAGAAGTCTGCGGATAAGGGGGACGGGACAGCCGCAGAGGGCGATCCGGAAGGAAATGCGCCGCGGACAAACGTGAAACCGAGGGAAAAGAAGCTGAAATTCAGCTACAAAGAGCAGCGGGAGTGGGATACGATCGAGGACGATATCGCGAAGCTGGAAGAGGCGGTTGAGAACCTGGAAAAGGAGATCGAGGCGTCCGCAACGAACTTTACGAAGCTCAATGAGCTGATGAAGGAAAAGGAAGAGAAGGAAGCTGCGCTCGAGGAGAAGATGGACCGCTGGGTATACCTGAACGACCTGGCAGAACAGATCGAGGCGCAGAAGAATAAATAATACTCATGTCGGGGAAAACGGGGGTTTAAAATGGCAGAATATCGAAACAGTAACAGAATCCTGTATCCACTTGGTGTCACGCAGGAAGAAAAAAGCGCTCATGTCCTGGTACAGGGACACGGGGAGGAGGTTTTCCTGCTTTTATACCGGCCGGGCGAGAAGAAGCCATGTGAGAAGATCCCGTTTGATCCGAAACACCGGATGGGAGATGTCTGGTCACTGGAACTGGATCGGGCTGATCTTGCATCATTTGAATATAATTTCATGATTGATGGAAAAATTGTGGCAGATCCCTATGCGCGGATCCTTACCGGGCGTGAAAAATGGGCGGACCGGAAACGTGCCGGAAAGCCGGTGCAGTGCCGGGTATTGTCGGAAGCGTTTGACTGGGAAGATGATGCAAATCCGGAAATCCCGTATGCCGATACGATCCTCTACAAACTTCATGTCCGTGGATTTACAGCACATGCGTCCTCGAATGTTTCTGCCCGCGGAACGTATGCAGGCATCGTGGAGAAGATCCCATATCTGAAAGAACTCGGGATCACGGCGGTGGAGCTGATGCCGGTGACGGAGTTTGACGAGGTCATGATGTCGTCATCCGGAAATGGATTTCATGATGCGAAAACGGAACCGACGGGATATATCAATTACTGGGGATATGGACCGTCATATCTCTATGCGGTGAAGTCGGCATACGCGTCTCACGGGGAGATGTCGGCGGAGAGCGAGTTTAAAACGCTGGTAAAAGAGCTGCACAGGGCCGGGATCGAATGTATTCCGGAACTGTATTTTACCGGAAAAGAACTTCCGGGGGAGATCGTATCGGTCCTTCGCTACTGGGTAGAGGAGTATCATGTGGACGGCTTTCATCTGTCGGGATTCCCGAATCTTTTGCTGGCGGCGGAGGACCCGTTCTTAAAGAGGACGAAGCTTTTTGCGGAAAACTGGAACGAGGTGATGGATCGCCGCCCGAAAAAGGGCTATATCACGCCGGGAGACGGTCCGGTTTCCGTTGCGGAAAAGAATCTTGCCGAGTACAACATGCAGTTTATGGAGGATATGCGCCGTTTCTTAAAAGGTGATGAAGGAATGCTCCAGGCGTTCGAATTCCGGAGCCGCAGGAATCCGGCGGAGTATGCGGTTGTCAACTACATGGCGAACACGAACGGCTTCACACTGATGGATGCGGTCTCCTACGACCGGAAGCACAATGAGAAAAACGGTGAGGAGAACCGGGACGGAAGCGATTACAATTATTCCTGGAACTGCGGAGCGGAGGGACCGACGAGAAAGAAAAAGATCGTGGAGCTCAGAAAACAGCTGATTAAAAACGCATATCTGCTCCTGTTTTTGAGCCAGGGAGTACCGCTTTTGATGGCCGGCGATGAGTTTGGAAACAGTCAGGACGGCAACAACAACGCCTACTGTCAGGATAATGCGGTCTCATGGTTAAACTGGAAGCTCCTGGAGACGCATAAGGACCAGGTGGAGTTTGTGAAACGCCTGATCGCCTTCCGGAAATCCCACAAGATGTTCCACATGGACCGGGAACCACGGATCATGGACTACAAGTCCTGCGGCCGTCCGGATGTCTCCTACCACGGCGAAAACGCCTGGAAACCGGAATTTGAAAATTTCCGGCGGCAGTTCGGGATCCTGTACTGGGGCGCTTACGCAAAGAAACCGGACGGGACGGATGACGCGAACTTTTATGTCCTCTACAACATGCACTGGGAACCGCATATGTTCGGGCTTCCCCATCTGCCGAAAGGCGCGAAGTGGCATGTGATCTGCAGCACGGCGGATCCGGATGTGGAAGATCTGCCGTCTGATGGAACCGGAGAAGTCCTGAAAAACCAGATGATGCTGGCAGTGCCGCCGCGCGGGATCATGATCCTCGAAAGTGTTGCGGATCCGGATGCGGGGAAGGAAAAAATGAGGAAAAATAAAAAATGATAGAAGTTCCAGATGAAATTTTTTCGGAAAGCGAGGTATACAAAAACAGTAAATAAAGATGGTTATACTGGAAACAGCTTATAAGAGCAGTTTACAAGAAATAGAAAAGTGGAGGGGAAAAATGAACAAGTATAAAAAAAACAATTGCCAGAATGCTTGCAGCTGGCATGGTATTAAGCCAGGTAACGCCGGTGTTTGCAAATAGCGGATGGCAGCTCAAGGACAAACAGTGGTATCATTTTACAGGTAATAGGAAGGATACTGGATGGTATTCGGAGGAGAAGAATGTATGGTATTATCTGGGCGAAAATGGTGCTATGAAAACAGGATGGAATCAAGATTCAGATGGTAACTGGTATTATTTAAATAAAAGCGGACAGGGTGTAGAGGGACAAATGCGTTATGGCTGGTATCAGGATACAGATGGCGCATGGTATTATCTGAATCCGGAGCATCAGGGGGCTTTTGGACAAATGCAGACAGGAACAGTCTGGATTGATGGACGCTGCTATTATTTCGATAAAAATGGTCGAATGAGCGGAGAAGAAAAAACAACGGATTTTAATGCGCTGTGGACAAATGAACGTAAAAAGGACTTCGAAAATATTATAAAGGGATTTGTTTATACAAATGATTATGAAAGAAATTTCGCAGATCTGAATGGTTTTCTTGCCGGGAAAAAAGACTTAAACTATGACAGAGTCAGCCAGGCTTTGGGAATGGCTTTATATTTTGGACTTTTTGATGATATCTGTACGCATGAAGACTTTTATTTTGTGTACAATAAAAAAGAGTTTGACAGCCGCCTGAAGGAATTGTTGGGTCAGGATGGTTCTACATACCTCAAAAAGGATGTCTCGAAAGATGGTACAGAATACAGACTATTAATGGACGGAGATATAGGGGCTGAAGAACCAGTCGTAACAATTAACAACAGTATCATTACAACAGATGGAATACAGGTTCATGCAATGGATGGGTATGAAAACGGATTTGAGGAGATAGAAACTTACGGTGAGATCGTATATGAACTTTCTTATAATAAAAATTATAATAAATATCCGTTTGTATTAAAAAAGATAACACAGCAATAAGAGTGCGAAGCGCGCTCTAAAACCTTCAGGAAAGGTTCTTCTATGGCATATAAATGTCATCAGAAGGACCTTTTTATGGCTCTATGTCAATAGTTGGGGTGGGAT